>Ga0155788_127_pt1 | contig 2211 bp, 3 predicted proteins | sample RifCSPlowO2_01_FD_107442 | JGI IMG/M metagenome (GOLD analysis project Ga0155788, IMG submission 107442) | Candidatus Wildermuthbacteria bacterium RIFCSPLOWO2_01_FULL_47_18 | reverse complement strand
GTACACACGAGGTTTCCGTACCCGCCCGTTAAAAGCCTCCGCAGCCTAGAAACCAAGTTTCTTGGCCCTCTTTTTTATTTCCCCAAAGTATGCTACCTTTAGGGAGTAAAATATGTTTTTCAAAGCAAAAAAGAAAAAGTTTTCAGGAGTTTCAAAAGAGGTGGAAAAGCACCTAGAGGGCCTTGAAAAGAGGCTGGAAGAGCTTTCTCAAGAGTTGGCAGAATTCAAGAAGGGCATGAGAAAGGCGGTGACCAGGGTTGGCATTGTGCGTTTTAATCCGTTTGGAGAAGCAGGAGGTGACCAGAGTTTTGTCATAGCCCTTCTCGACCAAGATAACAGCGGAGTTGTTGTGACGAGCCATTATTTGCAAGAGCACAACCGCGTGTACGGAAAACCCATTGAGAACGGAAAATCTTCATACACCCTTTCCAAAGAAGAAGAGGAGGCCATTGCAAAAGCGCTTCATGAATAAGTATGGCAACTACAACAAAGACAACAACAGGGGTTCCCAGACCCCCTATCGTAGTGGTACTTGGCCATGTGGATCACGGCAAGAGTTCTCTTTTGGAAGCAATCCGAGAGGAGTTTAAGATCACCTCTAAAGAATCCGGAGGCATAACGCAGCACATAGGCGCTTATGTCGCGCAGTCTCAGGGCAAGAACATCACCTTTATTGATACTCCAGGCCACGAGGCCTTTTCTGCTTTGAGATCGCGAGGAGCAAATGTTGCAGACATTGCCATTCTTGTGGTTGCGGCAGACGATGGCATTCAGCCCCAAACCAAGGAAGCAATTGAGGTTATTCGCAAGACACAGCTTCCGTTTGTTGTCGCGGTGAATAAGATCGATGTACCCGGAGCCGATGTTGAGCGCACAAAAAGGGATCTTTCCAGCGCCGAAGTATTCGTTGAGGGAATGGGAGGAAATGTTCCTGTCGTGGGTACCTCTGCAACTACTAAAAAAGGCATTGTAGAACTCTTGGAAGTTATCCTGCTCCTGGCAGACCTTGAGAATCTCAGGGCAGATCCCGAGAGCCCTGGCAAAGGGGTTGTTATTGAGTCTTCTATGGATAGCCAGAGAGGAGGGGTTGCGTCATTGCTCGTGCGTGACGGAAAAGTTTCTGTTGGAGACATCCTAGGCACAAAGTCTGTTTTTGGGAAGGTAAAGATCCTTGAGGATTTTCAAGGTAACCCGGTTGAAACTGCCTTGCCTTCTTTTCCTGCTCTTGCCATTGGATTTGAAGAGGCGCCCCGGGTGGGAGAAGAGTTCCAGGTGTTCAGAAGCGAAGAAGACGCAAAGGAACATATTACAAAAACAGGAGGGGCAATAAAAACCCCGCAGGTTGTTTCTCCAGGGCCCGAGGCCAAGGTTCTTAATGTCATTCTCAAGGCAGACGTTGCAGGGAGCCTGGAAGCTTTGGAAGGCGTATTGCTTGCTCTTCCCCAAGAAAACATGTTCTTGCGCGTCGTGCATTCAGATATTGGGGAGATCAACGAAGGAGACATAAAACTAGCCCAGGGAAGCAAAGCAAAAATCCTTGGGTTTCGCACGGGCATTGATAAGGGCGCGGAAGAATTCGCGAAACGGGAACACGTCACAGTTATGACCTTTGATATTATCTATGACCTTATCCAAGCAGTGCGCAAGCTCATGGAGAAGCCTGAGACCCACGAGCTTGTGCGCAAGCAAATTGGAGAACTGTCTGTTTTAGCAGTGTTCTTTACTGAAAAAAGCCGTCAGATCATTGGAGGGAAGGTCAAAGACGGCGAGATCCGCAGGGGAGCAACTATTGAGATTGTGAGAAATGAAGCGGTGGTAGGGCGGGGCAAGATGCTCAATCTTCAAAAAGACAAACAAGACGCGTCTCAGGTGCTGAAAAACCAGGAATGCGGCATTTCCTACGAAGGAGACGTGACCCTGGAGGTTGGAGATACCCTAAGATTTTTTATTGAGGAGCGAGAGTAATGATAAAGAAGAGAACATTGAGAATAAATGAGCTTTTGCGAAAAGAGCTCGCGAAAATACTCTTGGAAGATCTCGAGCTTCCCCAGGGAAGCTTGCTCACGCTCGTGCAGGCAGATAGCAGCCCCGGTTTGCAACATGCCAAAATTTATATTACGATAATGCCCAAGGAGCGCACGCAGGAGATTTTAGACATCCTTTCTCGAGATATCTTTGATATCCAGCAAAGACTGAACAAAAGGCTTGTCA
>Ga0155788_129_pt1 | contig 3329 bp, 3 predicted proteins | sample RifCSPlowO2_01_FD_107442 | JGI IMG/M metagenome (GOLD analysis project Ga0155788, IMG submission 107442) | Candidatus Wildermuthbacteria bacterium RIFCSPLOWO2_01_FULL_47_18 | reverse complement strand
ACGAGCCGTGCCGCAGGCTTCTGGCTGGGACGGTTGTCCCAGTCGCACTGATGAATCCGGAGCAGGACCCGTACCTGCCCCGGAAAATGGACGGATTGTTGCTCGACACGGTCGAGCAACCCAAGGAGGCGAGGGGGTATTACATCCCGGCAACGGGATGCAATGTGATCTTCGCCTCGGGTGGGGGGGTCTGGAACCCCCACACCCTGATAATGGGGTCGGAGAAGGAGTAGTTCTCCTTCGCGACCCCTAATGTTCCATAAGTCGTCGTGGAACGTGGAATACAGACGGCAATAATACAAGGGGCTGGCAGGAGGTATGCAACTGCCACACCGCCAGCTCCCGACCCTTGAGTTCAGTACGCCAATGAGACGTAGAAAATTGAAGAGTCGGGAAAGCACCTTGAAACAAAGATGTTAAACACCGAGTGTCTAACATTCCTGCTTCACGTAATATTTAAGCGATAGCATAAATTGTCCGTTAAGCTGTTTTTACTTAGAAAACCAATAGCGCGGGAAAATACATGCTATCGCATGAATATTTCCGCGCTGCGCACAACACAGTATTCACATGGTATAATGCTCGTATGTTTGAAAATGCAAAAACAACGATTTACTACTATGCTTTCTCGGAGAGGAAAAACCCCGTCAGGGAATTCTTGGATTCTCTGGAAGAAACACAACAGGCAAAGATTTTGCGTCTATTCCAGTCTATCGAAGAGTACGGACTACAGGCCGCCGCGCCGCACCTCAAAAAGGTTGCCGGTACTCCTTTGTGGGAGATGAGAATATTGGGAAAGGACAGCATCAGAATATTCTACGTTGTGCCCAAGAAGAACGCTGTGCTGGTTCTTCATGGTTTCATCAAGAAAACGCAGAAAACTCTGCGCAGAGAAATCGATCTTGCGTTACAGCGATATGATAGATGGAAAAGGGGATTGACAAGATGATATCATATCTGATATCATTAAAGTATGAAAAACAAATACACCTATACGTTTCAGAGGGACCTCAAAAGACGCCTTGGAAACTCAAGGTTTAAGAAGGCGTGGAATGAATCTGAACCTGAATATCTGTTAGCTAAACAGCTTATTGAGGCCCGGCTCTCCCGGAGGATTTCCCAGCGTGACCTTGCGCGGCGGCTCCATACCTCTCAAGCCGCGATTTCCCGTCTGGAAACCATGAGGGGGAATCCATCCCTCGGGCTGCTCAAAAGGATTGCTCAAGCGTTAGACGCAAAATTCATACTGCCGATTCAGTAGATTTGACTTAGGCGGTGATGATTTCCTCCACTTCTTCAGCGATGAACTTGCGTTCGCCGTTGCGATTGTCGAACCTGCCGCCAATGAGCACTATTTTGTTTTCCTGGAACAGGTTTGGGTAGTTCTCGATCAAAGAGGGGAATACCACCACTTCAATTTTGTCTGTTAAGTCTTCCAAGCCCATGAACAGCATGGGTTTTCCTGTTTTGGTGAGGATTTTCTTTGCTGAAGAGATAATGCCCCCAATGCGGAAACGCTTGCGCTCCATGATTTGCGGAGTGGCGATGAGTTTGATAATTGGGAATGTTCTTGATTCCAAAATGTTGCGTATGCTTCTCAAAGGATGAGAGCTTACGTACAAACCCAGCAATTCTTTTTCCCACACCAGTTTTTCTTTATCTGTGGCGCCTTGCGCGTCTTTGAGTTTGAAAGATGTGTTGGAAACAGAAGCGCCAAACAAAGATTGCTGCGAACCTCCATTGAGCTTGGAGTTTTCCCGTGATATCTCCAAGAGCAAGTCCATGTTCTGCAGTATTTGGTTCCGTTCTGCGAACTTATCAAACACGCCAGCTCTCGCCATGCTTTCAAGAGACTTCTTGTTCAAGTCTTTTGTGTGTATTCTTGCAATAAAGTCTTGAATGGAGGCAAAGGGGCCGTTTAGTTTTCTTTCATCAATAATAGCCAGCACTACGCCCTCTCCCACATTCTTAATGGCAGAAAGGCCAAAGCGTATCTGGGATTTTTCAGGCACCACAGAGAATTGGCTGAAGCTTTCATTCAGATCAGGAGCTAATACTTCAATACCCATTTTCCTTGTTTCTTCAATTAAAAAGGCAATGCGCTCAATGTCATTTCGTTCAGATGTCAGCAAAGCAGACATGAACTCTACGGGATAGTGGGCTTTGAGGTACGCGGTTTCGTAAGCTATCAAAGCATAGGCTGCTGAATGAGAGCGGTTGAACCCATACCTTGCAAAAGGCAAAACCCATTCCCATAACTGGTTCGCCACTTTTTTCTCAATGCCGTTCTTGAGCATGCCTTGAATGAACTTCTCTTGCTGTTCCATGAGCAAACTCTTGATCTTCTTTCCCACAGCCTTTCTCAGCACATCTGCCTCGGTTAAGGTAAATCCTGCGAGTTCCTGCGCTATTTTCATCAACTGCTCTTGGTAAATGCAAATGCCCTGGGTGTTTTCGAGTATGGGTTTGAGCTTTGAATGAATATAGGTTACCCGTTTCTTCCCGTGTTTTCTCGCAATGTATTCAGGGATAAGTTCTATAGGGCCTGGCCGGTACAAAGCGATCATCGCGATAATATCTTCAAGCTCTGTTGGTTTGAGTTCCCGCAAATATCTCCGCATCCCATCACTTTCCACCTGGAATATGCCTACTGTGTTCGCGTCCTGGAAAAGTTTGTATACTTTTGGATCATCTAAAGGAAGCTTTTCAATATCTATGTTCTTTCCGTAAATAGCAAAGATGCGTTTCAAGGTGTCTTCAATAATGCTCAAGTTTTTCAAACCCAGGAAATCCATTTTCAAAAGCCCCAGGTCTTCAATAGAATGCATCTCATACTGCGTCACAATGTTCGTGTCTGCCTGGGAAGGGTGCTGGAGGGGAACAAGATTATCCAAGGGTTCAGGAGTTATTACCACTCCGCAAGCGTGCGTTGAAGCGTGGCGAGCCACGCCCTCAAGCTTTTTGGCAATATCTATCAGGGTTTTTGCTCGTTGGTCGCTTTCGTAGAGTTCTTTGAACTCGTCAACCTTTTTCATGCAGTCTTCCAAGGTGAACCCAAGCGGGATCATTTTCGCGATGCGGTCGCAGTAGCTGTATTCGTACAGCAATGCTCTTCCCACGTCGCGCACCACGGCTCTTGCTGCCATGGTTCCGAACGTAATTATTTGGGCAACATGGTCTCTCCCATACTTTTCTTCCACGTAACGTATGACTTCATCTCTTCTCAGGTCAGTAAAATCGAGATCAATGTCTGGCAAGCCTCCGGTTCTTCCAGCGTTCAGGAACCTTTCAAAGAGAAGGTTATATTTCAAAGGATCAATATTGGTAAT
>Ga0155788_107_pt2 | contig 4950 bp, 6 predicted proteins | sample RifCSPlowO2_01_FD_107442 | JGI IMG/M metagenome (GOLD analysis project Ga0155788, IMG submission 107442) | Candidatus Wildermuthbacteria bacterium RIFCSPLOWO2_01_FULL_47_18 | reverse complement strand
GCATTCATTTGTCTGGCGGCGGAGCATTGCTGCGCGGTTTGGATACGCTTATTACCAAAGAGACCAAGATCCCAACCCGCGTGGTAGAAGATCCGTTGACCGCAATGGTGAGAGGAGCGGGCCTGGTGCTGGAGAATCTCGACGAACTCAGCGAAGTGCTGGTGGAAACAGAAGACCTGGAACCGCCAAAATGATCACCAAAGAGCAAGTTCAACATATTGCGTCGCTCGCGCGGCTCAAACTGACTGAGCAGGAAATAGAGAAGTTCCAAAAAGACCTTTCTTCTATTTTGGAATATTTTGAAGTTCTCAACTCTCTCGATATCAAAGACGTGCAGCCCCTGGTTCACGTGTTGCCGCTTGAGAATGTCACCCGCGAAGACACCGCGGCGAAAGCAAATTCTGAGCTTGTGCAAGAACTTCTCGACGCAGCTCCAAGCCAAGACCAGGGTTTTCTTCAGGTGAAAGAAGTATTTTCTGACGAGGAATAACCATGGAACTTGAAACACTTACCATAGAGCAGATCCAGAAAGGGCTTCTGGCTAAGGAGTTCTCAGCTCAAGATCTTGCCCAGTCTGCATTCGAGAATATTAGGAATAAAGATGGAAACCTTCACGCCTTTCTTGAGGTTACAGAAGATCTTGCTCGCGAGCAGGCCCGAGTTGTTGATAAGAAAATAGCAGAGAAAGAAAATATAGGAGCGCTTGCTGGTGTTCCGTGCGCAATAAAGGACACGATCCTTGTGAAAGGAGTACGCTGTACCGCTGCTTCAAAGATCTTGGAGAACTACGTTGCTCCGTATGACGCGACAGTGGTTGAAAACATAAAAGCGGCAGACGCGCTTATCGTGGGTAAAACCAATATGGATGAGTTTGGCATGGGAGGCTCTACAGAGAACTCTGCGTTTGGAGTAACTCGAAATCCTGTAGACCAAGAACGGGTTGCAGGAGGAAGCTCAGGGGGGTCAGCAGCAAGCGTGGCGGCAAAAGAATCTGTGGTTGCCTTAGGAGAAGATACGGGAGGTTCCATACGCCTGCCTGCTTCCTTTTGCGGAGTAGTGGGGTTGAAGCCAACCTACGGAGCTGTTTCCAGGCACGGGATCATTGCTTTGGCTTCTTCTTTTGACCAGGTGGGGCCTTTTGCAAGAACTGTGGAGGATTGTGAAACCCTCTTTAACGTGATTCGAGGGAAAGACCCTATGGATGCAACATCGGTTGAATACAAGATACAAGATACGAGATACAAAGTACAAGGTTTGCGTATAGGAGTTCCCAAGGAATACTTCGGGGAAGGCTTGGACCCTATGGTAGGGGATGTCATCAAGAACGCGTTAAAATTGCTTGAAGAGGCAGGCGCAAAGATCGTGGACATTACTCTTCCCCATGTGCCGTATGCGTTGGCAACATACTATATCATCAACACGTCTGAAGCCTCCTCGAATCTTGCCAGGTATGACGGCATTCGCTATGGAACGGTAAGCACAGGGAAAACTCTTTTGGAAACATATCTCAACACAAGAGGAGAGAGATTTGGAGTTGAGGTGAAAAGAAGGATCATGCTGGGAACATACGCTTTATCTGCGGGGTATTATGAGGCATACTATATAAAGGCCCAAAAAGTGCGTACGCTTTTAAAGCAAGACTTTGAGAAAGCGTTCGAGAAGGTAGATGTGGTGGCAGGGCCCGTGAGCCCGTTCCTGCCTTTCAAGGTTGGGGAGAGGAGCCAAGATCCATTGGCAATGTACTTGGTTGATATCTACACCGTGCCCGCAAACCTTACCGGGCTTCCTGCTCTGTCAGTGCCCTCGGGGCATGCCTCAAGCCTGCCTGTTGGCATGCAGCTTCTTGCTCCTGCTTTTGGAGAACAGGTACTTTTTGAAACAGGCAAGGCATTGGAAAAGCTTTTGCAATAGGAACTATGGAAAACGCATTAGAAACAATACGAATGGTACTTGACCGCCTTTCGTATTACGTGAACAATCTTGGTATTCAAAATATGTTGTTTTGGGCAAGGGTTGTTTTGGCGCCCGTTGCTTTTTTCTTTGTGTTTTTCATCATTTTCGCGCTCATCAAGAGCAGTTTTCTGTACTATCTCCTGTGGCTCGATCTTCGGGAGGTTGTTACGTTCCGTGCCTTTGGATTGAGGCGCATGGCGCAGCGTTGGGAACGTGCTCTTGCAAGGCTGGAGACCGCAAACGAAGCTGAGTACAAATTAGCTATTATTGAGATCGATTCAATGATCGACGAAGCAATACGGCGCTTGGGATTCGGGGGGCAGAATCTGGAAGAGAGGCTCCAGAATGTTTCTCCTGCCGTGCTTTCTAATCTTGCGGAACTCAAAGACGCGCATCGCGTAAGGAATAATATTGTGCACGATCCCAACTTTCTTCTAAGTCTCAATCAAGCGCGAAGGGTCATGGGAGTGTATGAACAATCCCTCAAGGAACTTGATTTAATCTAACTTTTCCGTTATAGTAATCACGCGGAGAAGTGATTCGGTAATCATCTGAGGCCCATAACCTTAGGGTCCGGGTTCAACTCCCGGCTCCGCAACATATTTACATTGTTATACTGCCGGCGTAGCTCAGTGGTAGAGCGGAGTCTTCATAAGGCTATGGTCAGAGGTCCGATCCCTCTCGCCGGCACAGCGTAATAAATTGCATCCACGATGCAATTTAAACGCTGCTGGAACGTTTAATTTCCGAAGGAAATTATTACGTTTCACACGACAGTTTATGCGGGCGTAGCTTAGCCTGGTTCAAAGCGTCTGATTGTCAGTCAGAAGATCGCCGGTCCAAATCCGGTCGCCCGCGCAACGTAAAAATTTCTTTGAAATTTTTACGTTGCTGAAACGTAAAATTATGAAATAATTTGTACGTTTCGCCACACAATATTCTTTGATGTTTTACGTTTATATCCTTCAGAGCCAGAAAAATAAAAGCTTTTTTATTTCCCAATAATGTGGTATAGGGGTGGTAGTAGGAGGCGAGGAAATGCGACTGTGGCCGTTCGGAAGAGGGGATACACCATTACTGCAACTGCACAGTGCGTTGAGAGAGGGAAAGTTCCGCACCGAAATCCTGTCGGATGGCAACATCCTTGTGTGGTGGAAAACACCAGAAGGAGAAGAGGTTGTGGTCGGTTACATCAAGCCGAGTGAAACATGCTTCTGCTTTGATTGGGATCACAGGAGTGATGAGGGAATCATGGCAGTTCGCGCCATCGTTGATACGTTAAAGACAAGAGGTGTCATAATCACAACCTCTCCGATGACGAACTTCCGGCTTCCTGAATCCGATGATGCTCGCCAAAAAGACACGGTCACAGCTGGCTAACCCCCAGCTTTTTATTTGACAAAAAAACTGATTCCAGTAGAAAAGGAATAGGTCTTTGTGCATACACGAGCCGTTCTCTCTGAGGGGGAGTCAGATGAAAGTTCCGTCGGGCCGAGAGTTCGATTCGTACGATGTGCGTTTCGTGCAGTTCGCAGTTCAGTACGGACTTATCCGAGGGCATATGAAACCTGTCTTTGGCACAAGGTCTGGCGAGAAAACTCGTGTGTATGTCGGGGGAAGGAATGATCTCACCGACCACCCGGATTTTGAGTGGCTTGTCGGAAGAGTTATTGCTGCTTGCGTGCTTGAAGATGCGCAAAAGAGGGAAGACACAAAACAGCAGTGCCTCATCGGTATTCCAACCGCGGGCACTCCACTTGCGCAGGCCGCGGCAACAGTGAGCTACCATTTTCATGGTAGAGTTCATCCGCCCCGCATTATCCACCGTGTTATGCGGGAAACACTCAAGACTCACGCGATGCATTTTGGCTGGATGAACGGTGAACCAGATTCAGGGCACAGCTACTGGTTGGTAGACAACACGGTGCATGACGCCGATTCCAAACTTCTGGCCCGTGCGCATCTGCGCGAAAGCAGGTATCCTGTAGATGACGTGCACGCCCTGCTCCTTGTAGATCGACAAGAAGGGGGAATCGAGCGCATGAAGCAAGCAAGATTCCCGCATGTCGTCGCGGTCTACAAGATCCTGGATATTCTTGAGGTCATCAACTTCTTGGGTCTTTGGCCCAAGGAAATGGTGCGGGCCATCCAAGAAGAAGTCCAAGCCCATCAAGTGGTTGCGTAGCAACTCTTTCGTGGGCCGGCCGCTGGCAAAACTGTCAGCGGATTTTATTTGACGAAGAGTATGTTTTATGACAGACTATTCCCAGTTCGTCCTATAACCATCTTGATGAAGAAAGAGAGAAGGGATTGGGGATCACTACCGATTCCAGAGAACAAGCTAAAAATATTGGCATACAGAAGGGACTGGTTGCGCTGTTTTTTCTTTTTTGGATCCTCTTTGTTTTTGCGCTTAGCCTCGTCGTAGTGTTTTCGGGAGGGCTTTTCGAGGCACTCCAAATACTGTCTCGAGTTTCCAAGGGAGATAGCGAGACACAAGTCCTTGCGTGGCAAAACTGGGAAGCGATAGGAGGGTTCGTTTTCCTTCTTCTATGGGGAAGCGCGGCACTCATAATTGTTTTGTGGAAGATAGTAGGGGTATTCCCGAAACTCTTCCTAAAGCGCTGGCTCCCGCTCTTAAAAGACCGTCCACCCCGCTTGTTCTTGCGCATTTTGGCATCGGTGATGAGCGAAGAGGTCGTATTCCGCTGGTTTCCTTTTGCGGTGTTGTATCCTCTTTGGAACTCGAACACCGGACTTTGGATGCTCGTTCTATTGAGCAGCGTCATCTTCGGGATTATGCATCTTGGAAACCAGGATCCCAAAGACCGGAAGATTCTTTTCGTAGTTCCGCAGATCTTTGGCGGGATTGTCATGAGTGGAGTGTTTCTCACGTTCGGGTTTGCGGGTGCTGTCGCAGTTCACCTCATCCTGAACCTTCTTCTCATTACGTACGTAAAAACCGCATTTACCCTCGTCCCCACCTTGTTTGACGAG
>Ga0155788_106_pt1 | contig 6331 bp, 6 predicted proteins | sample RifCSPlowO2_01_FD_107442 | JGI IMG/M metagenome (GOLD analysis project Ga0155788, IMG submission 107442) | Candidatus Wildermuthbacteria bacterium RIFCSPLOWO2_01_FULL_47_18 | reverse complement strand
GCACAAATAACTGAATTTTTCCTTTCTGCCCATTTTTGGGATTTCCTGCACATAAGGAATCATGCGCAATTGGAAGGTCATAAAACCTATTTATCAGAAGAGCATAAAAGCGGTGACCTGCCATAACCTGTCTTGTGTGGGGCTTTCGCCCGAAGGCTCATCAGGAGCCCCTGCAGCATTTGTCTGAGCGTTGGACGAACGGGCATGAATATGCCCGAACTCAATCCGCTTGCACCCATGCGTGCCGAATCGTTTCATCCTCGTATGGTGTATCACACGTCAACACCGAGGTATCGTTTCTGTTCCCGGCAGGCGCCTTCCGACGCTCCTCGCACTTCGCGGGTGGACAGAGTTTCCTCCGCGGAGCCGAAGCCTTCTTTTTACGGAAGGCAAAGGATGCCACGGGCCGCTGCTGGCAGGTCACCGCACTAACTGAGCGCGGAACGGTATTAAAGATTTTGGTTGTGAAAAGTCTTATATTCCAAGCTCTTTCTTCGCTTTCTTCCAAGGCGTGCTTTTCGCGGTCTTGGATTTTCTAATCTGCTCCATTAGCTCTTTATCGCTCAATATGTCCAACATCCTTTTCATACTATCATTTTCCTGACGTTCTTTCAACATATTTCGTCAACAATGTTCGTATTCTTCAACCGGGACGCCGTGGCGCGCGAAAATATCCATTTCGTCATGTGTGAACGGCGGAACCCTCGGGTATAAAATCAGCCAAATACCATCCCGTAGGGGGTATACAGGAGGATTAAATCCGAGAATATAAACAATGTCGCCCGGGAGTTCAGTGCCCTCAGTCGCGAAGGCATCAACAGACACCCCATATAACGGCATTATTATCCCTCATCGTAATAAATTTAAAGCATATCCCATAGTGCTGTGCAGCAACATCTACTCAAATAAAATAATACACGGCAGTTCCGGGTTAAAACCCGAACTCCTTGCCGCAGAAACCGCAGAAGCTTATTCCTCTGGTCTTCACTATTTGCCCCTTAAAACCGTTGCCACAATTATGCAGGCTGCTACTTTTTCCAGTCTTTATTGTAGCTTTTCTCATTTCCCACCACACCCCATGTTGTATTAAATTTTCTGCTTCTTCTATAACGACAGAAATATAAATACGTTATAATCGCAACGGATGCGTGACTGGAGAGTGGTATTAATGTAGCATTATTCTGGTACTAATCGATATCTCGTTCTTACCAGTCCTGCCAAATCTGGGTGTGTTTGTTCAAGTGCAGAAACCATCTCGCTAGAAACGACGCTGCCAAACGGCAACTCGATTTCCATGGTTACGCCGTTGCATGGCGCAGATACTGAAACTGCTCTTCCGTGACTATCTATACTGTAGTGCCCGAGAGACACCACTCCTGGCATATAGTGAACATTCACATAGCCGGACGACCCATGTGTAGATTCCACCACACGGTTTCCTACACGTGTACCATGCAATGTCATAATAATCAAATAGAATACGAAGATAAAGTATTAAAATGACATAGCTATCGCTATAGGAATATAAACTACCCGCCATACGGTGCATGACGCACATCGATGTGTCTTTGCAAAAGGCGGGCGTTGTGAAAGGGGTAGGAAAGAACTCCTGCGCACGGTTCAATTTTTGGCGGGCGGGTTTGTTTTCGGCTTTATGACGAGGAATTCTACGAATTCCTCGTATACCCAAAGACTTTCCATGGAAAGTCTTTGTTGTACTTGTTTTGGCGTTTTCGCCAAAATCAAATCGGCAGAGCCGATTTGAAATTTACCGTTTAGTAGGGCACTAACCGCCTTTGTCTCTTGCGTCGCTTTCAGTAGGCGGGCTGACAAAAAACGACCCGATTTCTTCGCTTTTATTTCCTCACGCGATTATAATCGCCAGCTAGCCATTCGGGACGGCATAGCCACCGCTAAGCAATTAATATAAAAAACGGCAACCACAGGACGGTATTGCTTTCGCAAACGGGAAGCCTCGACTTCCCGACTTTAAAGGCTGGCATTGGCGTAGGAGAGCGTAGACTGAATGCGTCGCCGAAGCTTCGCACTTACATCCCGCTTCCATAACCGGTCGTCTTCCGGTGCCTGCTGCCTATTTTTGAGAGCTGCTTAGACCTTAGATGCTTTCAGGCCTTATCAGCGTGCGGCGTGGCTACCCGGCTTGCCCTGTCGGACAGCCGGTTGACTAGAGGCCACGGAAGGATGTTCCTTTCGTACTTATCCTTCCTTTCTCTCAGGCAGATACACTTCTAGCAGATATAGACCAAACTGGCTCGCGCCGTTCTGAACCCAGCTAAGGTGCCCTTTTAATACGTGAACTCCGTCACCCTTGGCTGCATTCAGGCCCCTTTTCTTGCAAGAAAAGGCCCCTGGGTTCAAAAGAACATCTGACTCGCTACGCTCGTAATATTATTTTGTAATATCACGAGCATCGAGCCTATTGTCTTTCTTTTCCAAGGCTTTCTTTCTACAGAAAGAAAAGCTTGCTGCACAGCCAGGAGAGGGCCAGCCGACAGCGACGCCGCAACACGCGGGGTCGATGTGTCCTCCACCTTGCAGATTTATTGACTGGCATCAAATCACTATAAGCTCGGAAGCTACCCTATGCGCTCATCACATTGCTTTCGCAACGTTCGCTCTGGGACGATATAAATTCCTCACAGCTTTGATTCTTTGACACAGTCTTTATTCCGTTAATAGTGCTCAAAGGAATGCCGTTCATTCCTTTGGCACTATATGTGAAACAAGTTGTAACATTTATTGATTACTCCCTTGTTTCACATAATAGGTTCAGTGTATATTATCTATATCATTCTACGGAAACCAAATTAGCTTGCCGCAATATGGATGAGAACTCTCACCCGCTACGACACCATTATCCCCAGGGTAGCTTTTCTCATGTCACAGCCGACCATCTAGGCCGAACTGCGTTTCGCTAGGTCATGCTTTCGCAATTGGACATCTTGCTTGTCGAAGTCCAATAAAGCCAGCGTTTACCCTTACATTCCATCTCCGGATTTCTGACCCGGATGAGCTGACCATTGAGGGCTTTTGATATCTTTTCAAAAGCGTACCGCCCCAGCCAAACTGCCCACCTGTAGCTGTCCCGAATCCGACTTGACGCACGAAGTGTGCGTCAATCTGCGTCGGTGAGCGGCATAGATCCGAAAGGGCAGTGTTACATTGTCGACTCCACTCACCCTTACGGGCGAGCTTCGACGTCTCCTGCCTACGCTATACATCCAGACCTATACCACAACAACAAGCTGCAGTGAAGCTCCATGGGGTCTTCTCTTCCCACTAGAAGTCTCTGGCCTAATCACCAGAACAGTTGTTTCGCCAGGTTCCAACACGGGACAGTAGAGATCTCGTTAATCTATCATGCAGGCCAATAATTAGTTGGCAAGGGATTACGCTACCTTAAGACCCTCAGAGTTAGGGCCGGCCTACAGCGGGGCTTAGGCCGATTGTAATCAGCTTTGACACACCGCTAGTGGCCACGACTCACTGGTTATACAAGGCCTTTCGACTTAGCAACCAGCTACGTTTTTTAACCAGTGCGACGAGATTTTCAAAATTTTGTAGCGTTGGGTAGCGATGGGCTTTCCCCCGACTTCAACGCTTCGCCTCACTTTCCTTTCTCTAGGACGCTCTCCACACTGTTTGTTAAACAGTCGGATCCCTCTTGTTACTGCGACCTGCTCAATCACTGAGCAGGCATGGGTTCTACATAAGATACCCCACTATTCTCGACTGGACGCACAATCATGTGCCCTGTCTCCAATTGCCGAATTCCCTGAATTGGATTCTCCTGAACGTCTTGGCCTTCTCAGCCAGAGGACCTGTGTCGGTTCTCGGTACGAACGCCGGCAAACTAATCCATCGGGCTTTCATGGGCTCCGGGAATCACCAAAAATCCCCGTACAGGGATCCCGTTACATCTTCACCCAGTTCTCCTCATTACGAGACTCCCCGAGCTTCAATGCTTGGCCATCGCGACGGCGATGGTTCGATTATCCCGAAGCATTTCCGAAGGTGCATTGCCGGACGGCTCCGGAATATTAACCGGATTCCCTTTCCCACACCTCTTCTTAAGGATGCAGTTAGGATCGGCTAACCCCCAGCAGATAAGCTTTACTGGGGAACCCTTCCTCTTAAGACGGCTGGGATTTTCACCCAGCACTTGTGCTACTCCCGGCAGGATCTTCTTTGCTGAAAGGTCCACCCCTCCTCACGGAGAAGCTTCTGCCCTAACAGCATGCCTCCCTACCAGTTCCCGAAGGAACTCCGAAGTCTCGGCTAAAGGCTTAGCCCCGTCAATTTTACTGACAAGCAAAACGACATACCAAGTTCGTCTTGCATGTTTTCAGCGCCCTGAACCTCGGAGGGTCCGCTATTACGCGTTGCTTGGAGGATGGCTGCTTCTAAGCCAACCTTCCCTCTGTCTAAGGTTCAAGACAACTTTCGATACACTTAGCCTTCAATTAGGGGCCTTAGCTTCGGTCTGGGTTCTTTCCCTCTCGGATGCCAAAATTACTCCGGCACCCTCACTCCGGCGCATATGCAAGCAGATTCGGAGTTTGACAAGATTGGTGGGGATTTCTCCCCTTGACAACCTAATCAGTGCTCTACCCCGCCTGCACTAATCGCCAGGCTGTACTGACATACATTTCGGGAGGAACCCGCTATCGCCAGATTCGATTGGCTTTTCACCCCTAGACCCAGGTCACCCGACTAGGTAGAGCTAAGTTCGGTATCGGGCCTCGACCCCGCTTTCGCGGGGCTTCACCCTACCCAGGCCTAGATCATCTGGCTTCAGGTCTAACACCCATGACTAGACGCCCTTTCAGACTCGCTTTCGCTTCGCCTCCTTCCTTTTAGGAATTAAGCTTGCCATGGCTGTTAACTCCCTGCCCCGTTTTTCAAAACGGACGTCGGGTTCGTCTCTCTTGCGAGAGCTTTAACCGACGAACTATAGCTGACTGGTTTCAGGTTCTTTTCAGCTTCCTTTTACAGATGCTTTTCATCGTTCCGTCACCGTACTAATGCGCTATCGGTCTTGGTTAGTGTTTAGGATTGGATCTAGATGAGACCCGAATTCCGGCTGGCTATCCGGCCAACCGTACTCTGGATACCCGGTATCCTCCACTGCATCTCCTCTACGGGGCTATCACCCTTTTTCGCACCCCTTTCCAGGGGACTTCAAGTCTTGCAGTTAGGAGTAGCCCGGGTCCGAACCCCACATCCCTGCTCCCTTACGGGGCAGGTTCGGTTTGTCCTGTGCCGCTTTCAGTCGCCCTTACTAACGGCATCGCGATTGCTTTCTCTTCCTGGGGTTACTAAGATGTTTCAATTCTCCCCGTTGCTTCTCACAGTTGCCCGTGAGTTTTCGTCTATGCGACATTAGGCAATCCCGGGTTCAAAGGCTGCATGCGCCTACCCCGGGCTTTTCGCAGCTTGCCACGGCCTTCGTCAGCTACCAAGCCAAGCCATCCACCAATCAGCGTGGGAGCCAGCTATCTTTGGTTCCGTCCTGTGGCTGCCGTCATAAGAATATAACTTCTATCCCTCGGCATCAGACAATTAGCTTTTGCTAACCATCGTCACAAGCTAAATCAGAATCAGTCAACTAATCGCTGCAAAACTAAACGTGCCAAGTTCAGCCGACTCTGACCAGCTACCGTATATCATGCCGCGTTTGCGGCATTCATAGAATCGCAGGATTCCTGACCCTGCGCATCTCTTGTTATAAGAACAAAGTATTAAAAGGTTGGTTTGGCACTTTCCCCACTTTCGCCGACCGCGGCGATGGTTTATATATACGACAGACAGAACTTTGATTATATGTTACTGTTGAACAGACAAAAGGTCCTTATGCTTGTGCTGGAAGAACTGAACAGCCGCGGCATTTCTTCGAAAACATTTCTAGAAAAAGTTCTTTTTCTTCTTAAAAATTAAAAATCCGCGCCGCGATGCTGCATAGCGCATCGCTAACGGCGTCATCCTACGACTTTGTGGATTCCGTTGGTACGGACGTTAGTAAAGGGACGGAAAAACGAATTCTTTCGCACGACAGGACGGATTCGTTTTCGGCTTTTATTACGAGGAATTCAAAGATTCCTCGTATATCCAAAGACTTTCTGCAGGAAGTCTTTGTTGCACTTGTTTACCGTTTAGTTAATAAAAGAAAAGACGCGGAGAACTCCGTCGATATGAATAATAGTATGACGGCAAGTCTTTACTCATGTCCATCAGTAAATCCTGAAATCCATGTTCTCATGCGGCAACGCTATTTTATTTATTTCGCGTACCGTCGTCAGGTCCGCCGCAA
>Ga0155788_128_pt2 | contig 6395 bp, 5 predicted proteins | sample RifCSPlowO2_01_FD_107442 | JGI IMG/M metagenome (GOLD analysis project Ga0155788, IMG submission 107442) | Candidatus Wildermuthbacteria bacterium RIFCSPLOWO2_01_FULL_47_18 | reverse complement strand
TGCCGAGATGATCTTGCGCATCGACGACATAATCGCGTCGAGAGGCAAGCCCGCATCTCCGGCGGGAGGCGGCATGGGTGGCATGGGCGGCGGCATGGACATGTAAGCCGCGTTTTTCTTTTTTTTTCTTTTCTCCTGAAAAGGCTTTTTAACCACGCTCGTCCTGGTTTATTTCTAGAAAGAGTTTTAGCGAGGTGTGGGGATTATGGTGAAAGGCTGGAGTTCGGAAAGCACTACGAACCGCTTGCTCATGATAATCGCCTTATTCGTTGCAATACTCACTTTCGCCCTGGTTTTCGTGCTCGAGTCCGCAAGCTGGACTTCTACCCCCTCCCAAGAAAACAAAGCTTCTTTGTCTGGCTATTTCGCCGCGGTAACTCCCGCGAATTCCCCTGCAGTTCGTGCAGCAAGCAAGCCAGATTTGGTTGCCGTGCTCGACCAGGGCGTTTCATTAAAACTCGGGCAGAGTGTAGTGTTTGCAGTCAAGACGCAGAACAATGGCGCTGCAGCCTCCGGACCGTCTTTGACTAAAATCACTGTTTTCGGAAGCAGCCCCGATTTAGTTTTTCAAGTTCCGGCGCTGGGGCAGAACGCTTTCGCATTAAACGAATTTGTCGTTAAATGCGCCGGCGCGGGCGATATTTTGGTGCGCGCATTCGGAGATTTCGGAAAGCAGACTGAAGAATCCGACGAAAACAACAACATCGACGCGGTGGCGGTTGAGTGCAAGTGATTGTCAAGCGGTGCGGTGGCTCGTCATGCTGAAACTAGTTTTGTCTTGCGCGATTCTAGCAGCCGTCGTTTTCTCGGTACTCTTTTTTTCAAGCCCCGATTCGGTGGCGAAAGTCATTGGAAACGTGAAAATCCCGCTTTGGCTTCCCGACTACGACATTGCGGTATACACTCGGGGGAACTACGGGGATTCGCTTCAGGAAGGGATTCTGATATTGACCGTCGGCGACACGGCTCAGCTTTTCGCAACCACGAGAAATTCGGGCTCGACGTCCTCCTCGAGAGTTTCGCACACAGTGGTTGAAAACGGCTTCGACTTTTTCATTCCAGCCTTGGGCTCGGGAAAGGACGTGACGAAACAGTTTTCCTTCACTTGCGAGAAGCAGGGAATGCGCGTGCTTTCCGCGCGGGCCGACTATTACGATTCGGTCAGGGAGTCTGACGAAAGCAACAACGAAGCCTTGATTTCAGTGAGTTGCGTGAACTTCTCGCCGAAAGCCTGAATTCACTTGCGCAGGAAATCGAATTTGTCTGAGCTTTCCACGAACTGCGCGTAAATGTTGTCGCCGTCGAACTGCTGGTTCAACGGCAAGTCCATGGCGTTGAATTTTTTGATGAGCGGCAGGTTTGCGTAGTTTTCGTTTGGAACCGGCGAGTCGTCAATCAGCTCGAAGTACGCGCCCCCGCCTTTCAACCGGTAAGGGTCGTACTCGCTCTCGAACAACCCCGTGATGTTTGCCGAGACGAGCGTGTTCGGCGAAGGGTTTATGGAAACGTGTCCGTAGCCGTTTGGAACTACGACTTTGTCCCCTTTTTTAGCCTTGACCAAAAGCACTTCATCCACTCCCTGCGTTTTTTCGTCCAAACGCTGGAGCAAGTAATGCCCTTCCCCTTCGAGCACTTCGTAAATTTCGGCGTAGCGAGCTCCGCCGGGGCTCTGCGGATGGTAATGCCCAAGGGTTTTGTTGAATTCCCGGCCCAAATCGAACGGAGGAATTACCGTGATGTCGTAAGACAATTCCAAAGGCGGCATTTTGAACAGTTCGGCTTCGCTCTTGCGGGCGATGCCCCGAAACATGAAGTATTGCACCAGCTTCTTGTCGGCTTTAGCGAAAAACGCCTTGTCCGAAACCACGCTTTCCATTTCGCCGAGAGTTCGCGTTTCCTGTGCTAGTTCCACGCCTTCGAAGTAAAGCTTCCGCTCGGAATCGTCGTACTCCAAATCCAAGGGGAACGTGTTGAGCTTTATCATCGCAATACTCCACGCGCCCAACTGATAAAAACTTGCCTTTTTTTTGGAAAGCGGGCCTAGGGGGATTTGGACCCCCGACCTCCTGCTCTCTTTCGTTTTCTTTTGACACGCCTGACTTTTCTTTTGCGAAAAGAAAAGTCTGGCTTAGAAGGCAGTTGCTCTGTCCAGGCTGAGCTATAGGCCCACGCTCTAAAATTCATGGATTGGAATCTTTAAAACGGCTTTCTTGCGTTCTGCTTTCAGAATCCGGCGAGGCTGCGGGCGAACGAGTAAAAGCCTTGCCATTGGTAGACTGCGTGGATTATTCCAACTGCGAACAGCAGCAGCGCGAAAAGGCGCAAGTGCTCGTACTTAATCCAAATCAGATAAGCGAGCGCGGCTGAAGGGGATACGACGAGCCAGATTGCGAGGAGGATTATTTCGTTGTCGGTGAAAAGCTGTTTTGCTTCCGCGTAAAACGCGGGAGTCTGGCGCTTGTACGGAACGTACTCGCCCGCTTCGCGGTAGTCTATAAGGCTTTTTTGCTGCCTGCCTATAGAAACTATGCGAGGCTGTCTTGATTCTCCGATCATTTGCTTCGAAATCCCCTTTCCCGGCTTGTGGGTTGCTAAAAGCAAAAACAATCCTACGAATAAATAGGTTGCCCAACGCTTTTCGGCGCTCCACCAGTCGATTTTATTTGCTTTCGCAAACACATTTATGATGAAGGGGGATTGGGGTAGCCTGGCATCCTGCGAGCTTCGGGAGTTCGCGACCTGAGTTCGAATCTCAGATCCCCCATTCTTAAAAACCAAAATCTATAAGGATTGTGAGGAACGAAAACGATGGAACTTTCACACTCTCTATCTCAAATAACCCCTGCGCTCGACGGCAAGAAAGTTCGCGTCGCCGGATGGGTGCACGAAAAGCGCGACGTGGGGAAACTCTTGTTTCTAGTCCTGCGCGAGCGCGAAGGACTGGCTCAATTGACGATAAAGAAAGCGGAACAGCCCGAGCTCGCGGCAATTGCAGAGCATCTAATAAAAGAAACGAGCGTTTTGGTCGAAGGCGTAGTTAAGAAAAACCCTTCAGTGTCGGCGTTCGGATGCGAAATCTCCCCATCGACTATCGAAGTTTTGGGGCGAGTGGTAAAGCAAGTGCCTTTCGAGCTTACCGGCAAAGTTCCTGCGGACATTGACGTGCGTTTGGACAACCGCAGCGTTGACTTGCGGCGTTTGGAAACCCAGGCTACTTTCAAGATTCGCGGAGAATTGCAAAAGGCGTTTCGAGAAAAGGCTTTGGAATTGGGATTCCAGGAAATAAACACTCCCACGCTGTTGGAAAGCGCGAGCGAAGGTGGAACGGACGTTTTTGAAGTCAAGTATTTCGAGAAAAAAGCTTTCCTCGCCCAAAGCCCGCAGTTGTACAAGCAACTCGCGGTGTTAGGGGGAATGACGCGCGTTTTCATGACCGCTCCTGTATTCCGCGCGGAAAAGCACAATACGACCGTGCACTTGAACGAAAGCACCCAGATGGATATTGAATGTGCTTTCATCGACGACAACCAGGCAATAAACTATTTGGAAGAGTTTTTCCTCCATATACTGCAAAGCGTAAAGAAAAACTGCGCTTCGCAATTGAAGTTTTTGGGCGCGGAGTACGAAGTTCCAGAGCGCGTGCCGCGCTTTACTTACGACGAAATCCTGGAAAAGCTGGACAAGAAAGGCTTCAAGATAGACTGGGGGCAGGACATTCCCAAGGAAGCAGACTCGCAACTGCCGAAAATGCTCGGAGCAGAAGTTTTCTTCACCACCCGCTGGCCTACCCTGGCCAGGGCCTTTTACGCCATGCCGCTCGAGGAAAACCCGAAGGTATCGAAATCGTACGACTTGGTTTTCAAGGGCCTGGAAATCGCGAGCGGCGCGCAGAGGATTCACGACCCGGACGTTCTCGTGGCCCAGCTCAAGGCGCGCAACCTCAAGCCAGAAGATTTCGAATGGTATGTTGATGCGTTTCGTTACGGCGCTGTTCCCCACTCGGGTTGGAGTATCGGCGCGGAACGCTTGTGCATGAAGCTCGCCAACCGCTCGAACATTCGCGAATGCGCGTTGTTCCCGCGAGACCGCAACCGGCTTACGCCCTGAGAAAAACAGGCGCGTTTTTATTTCAGCTCTCGTTTTTCATTTCAATGAACTTCTTGCTGTCATCGATTATAGCACTGGCACTGCTTTCTGCTTCCGTTTCTGCAGTAGAACTGTTGAAGAACGGGAATTTTGAAGCGGGAAAAATCCCTTGGAATTTTGCTTTCGAGGAAGGCACTGGGGCAAGCGTTGAAATCTCCTCTTCTGAATGCAGGCTTGGTCAATGCGTAAAAATTGTTTTGAATAATGCCGAGCGTGCCAATGCGAACCAATATGCTTCATCGTCCTTAGTGGCGGGGAAACTTTATTCCTTGAATGCATGGGCTAAAACTGCGGAAGGGGCAAAAATAAGGGTCGGTATTTCAGATTACAGTTGGCGCGATTCAACTTGCAAAAGAATTGGAAAATTCTTTTACACTGATTACAACGGGACTGGAGCTTGGCTGCAGGCATCCCACCAGCTGAAAATCCCGATGCAGGACGGTTGCGGCACAATCAACTCCACCCACAAGTGGATAGTTTATTTGTACGCAGTGAAGCCCAACGATGCAAATGCGCCTGTTTATTTCGATGACGTTTCTTTTGCAAGCGGCGAGTTGACGGGAAGGGACAGCGGAATTTACGGCCCTACGCCTTGGAAGAAAACGGGCTCCGACCCCGGGCCGGCTGAATTCTATCTTAGGACTTCGCCCATGACTTTCACTATCAGGACTTCAATAAATGCAAACAAGGATATTCTGGAAAATGAAACTAAGCTCGCCAAATTGGATGGTTATATAGAAAACCTGAAGGCAGAGATAGGTTCGGGAAAGCTCATGACTCCACAAAGGAGGATTTTGCTTAGGGTTTATTTCTGGAATAGCCAGTCAGAACAGATTGGTGTTGACACGCAGTTAAGCGATATTTCCGAATATCAGGCGAGCGTCAACTACATACTAGGAAAGATCGGAGACAAGGTTGACGATTTATATGGAATAACGTTGGGAGAAGAAAACTGGGTTGCAGCCAACCCTAATATTGCAAAAGTGCTTGACGGACTTTACAAAGGGACGAAAGCCAGCTATCCTTCATTGCAAATCTATCAATGGTACGATTATCGTCTTACTGCGAGAAATCCTGTTCCTGATTTTTATGGCGGAGTTTTTCCGGCTGCCGACGGCTGGATTGTAGAAGAATTGAGATTAGCGAATAACACGTGCCCCCATTCGCGGTGCAAAGCAGGAAACGACCCTTACAGGCTAATACTTCAGAAATATTTGATTACTGGAAAGCCCGTGATTACCGAAATCTGGGCTGCAACAGCAAGGCCAGACCAATTCAATGAGACCAGTTTTCCCAACGTACAGCCGTATCCTGAAAACATGTTTGGCTTGATGGAACACCAGTTCAATACGAATTTGGAATTCAATCTTCCTACCGCATTCTATTGGTATGCGTGCCCCAAAGGCAATGTAGCGCCGTGCATTCCCCCCGCGTTATACCACACTCCATTCTTCAGAATGGAACATCCGGCGTATTTTCCGTCGCAAGAAGATTACGATTTGCAAGTGCAGATGAATGCGAAGGTTTTGAGGCTAATGGAAAGGGCTAGGAACTTGCCTGTTGGTTATAGCGGCTTTGATTCGCAGCAATTGTGGTCGAGCGAAGCAATACCACTCCCGTGCACTAACGGCTCTCCTTCTTACAACGACGGGTTCTGGCGCAATACGCTAGTCAACAGTACAAACGGAACCGGCTTCAGAAGCTTGGTGTGGTCGCCGAACAATTTGAGCGTAAGAAGTTTCGAAGGAAAACCAGTCAATGCAACCATCACCTACCACTTCAAATGCGCTGCCCCCGTTTCTCAGGCAACCGCATGGGCGAATATCACCATAAACACCCGGGGAACCGTTTCCCTCGAAATTTCAAAGGACGGAACTTCGTGGTGGAAGGCTGCGTCGGGGCAGAGTGGAGAATTTTCCGTGGATTTAGGAGGACAAGCGCAACGGAAAGACGTTTATTTGCGCGTTAGGCTGGAGTCTACGGATACTACCCCGGGCATTCTTCCCATCACTCTCAAAAGAATAAGAATAGGCCCCAAAACCCAAGCTCCGGGTGCACCGCCAATTTTTGACGACAGGCCTGGCGATGAAGATGGGTTTGTAGCAGAAGAAAAGAAGGAAAGCGATCACGATTTTACTGACAAACCACAAGAAGATTTTATAGATTTGCCAAGCGTGCCTGCAGCTGCAGATGAAGAAATTGATATTCCTGCAATTGCTCCTTCTCCCACTATCGATGAGCCAGTGAGT
>Ga0155788_135_pt1 | contig 6505 bp, 6 predicted proteins | sample RifCSPlowO2_01_FD_107442 | JGI IMG/M metagenome (GOLD analysis project Ga0155788, IMG submission 107442) | Candidatus Wildermuthbacteria bacterium RIFCSPLOWO2_01_FULL_47_18 | reverse complement strand
GGTTTTCCGCGTCTTCAAAGTATTCAACTACCTTTTGCAAATGCAGAGGGTCTGCTTTTGTGGATTGAGCCAGAATTTTCTCCTGCTGTTCTTTCGTGAATCCTTGAAGAAGTTCTGTTTTCAAGCTGGGACTAACTTTCAACAAGAGCGCTTCTCGCAAATATGCTATGAGGTTCTTGGCGAATTCGTAGGGATCCATGCCCTGCTCCAGGCGCGAGTTGAGGTACTCTACTGCTTTGGCCGCGTTTTTTTCCAGCAGAAGGTCTACGAAACTCGCGAGAATGTTCAAGTCTACAATTCCAAGTAATTCCTCTACTTCTTTTGTGCTAACCACGCTATTTTTACCACTTCCGGCATGAAATGTCAAAACCTTGTCTAAGAGACTTTCCGCGTCTCTCAAAGAGCCTCCGGAGTTCAAGGCAACAAGTTCCAAGGCCGCAGGCTCTATACTCGCCTTCTCGCTTTTTATCAGAGATTTGAGACGTTCTACGATCTCTGCGACCCGCAATCTTCTGAAATCAAAACGCTGGCACCTGGAAACAATGGTGGGGATCATTTTGTGGAGCTCAGTGGTTGCTAAGATAAAGATGGCGTGAGAAGGAGGCTCTTCCAATGTTTTCAAAAGAGCGTTTGCAGCTTCTTTGGTAAGTTGATGCGCCTCGTCTACAATAAAGACTTTGTAGCGGAGTTTTGAGGGTAAGAACCCAATCCCCTCTTTCAATGCCCTCATTTCATCGATCCCCCTATTTGAAGCAGCGTCTATCTCAATAAGGTCCATGCTTCGCGCCTCATTGAGCTCAAGGCAGGAGGAGCAGGCATTGCAAGGTTCTCCCTCTTTGGGTTTTTCGCAGTTCACTGATTTAGCAAGGAGTCTGGCAATAGTTGTTTTCCCACTTCCCCTGGGCCCAGAGAATACATAGGCGTGAGAGATCAAGGCGTGGGCAACCGCGTTCCTGAGCGTTTGCACGATGTGTTCCTGTCCAATGACCTCAGAAAAGGCTTTGGGACGGTATTTTCGGTACAATGCGAGATTCGCCATAATATGTTACGATACATCTTGAAATGAAAATCTACAATACGCTCACTCGCAAGAAAGAATTGTTCAAACCGAGGAAGAAAGAATCCCTTGATATCTTTGTGTGCGGCCCAACCGTGTATGACCTGTCACATATTGGTCACGCGCGCACCTATATTGCGTTTGACGCTTTTGTGCGTTATCTGAGAAGCGAGAAATACACGGTATTTTATCTTCAGAATATTACAGACGTTGACGACAAAATAATACAAAGAGCCGCGGAAACCAATACGAATTCACGGGCTTTGGCAAAGAAGTTCGAGCAGGAATACCGCAAGGATATGAGGTATTTGGGAGTAATGAGCGTGAACGAATACGCCAGAGCCACCGACTATATCCCTGAAATAATCAACCAGGTAGAGAGGCTTTTGCGTAAGCGCTTTGCCTACGAGATCCCCAATGACGGTATTTATTATGATGTTTCAAAGTTCACGGATTACGGAAAGCTTTCAAGAAGAAAAGCTTTGAGCGCGGAAGACGCGGTTTCCCGCATTGATGAGAGCGTGCAGAAACGAAACAAAGGCGACTTTGCTCTTTGGAAGTTCTCAAAGCCGGGAGAACCCAAATGGGACAGCCCTTGGGGCCAAGGCCGGCCTGGCTGGCACATTGAAGATACTGCCATTACCGAGAGCTATTTTGGCTCCCAGTATGACATTCACGGAGGCGCGAGAGATCTTATCTTTCCTCATCACGAGGCAGAGATTTCCCAAATGGAGGCGATATCGGGGAAAGAGCCTTTGGCTAAGTACTGGATGCATACAGGGTTTCTTACGGTCAAGGGAGAGAAGATGTCAAAGTCTCTTGGCAACTTTGTTACTATCCGGGATTTCACCAAGAAGCATTCTCCACGAATACTGCGCTTTTTGGTCCTCAAAACCAGCTACCGCTCCCCTATTGATTACTCTGAAGCACTGATCTTGCAAACCGAACGGGAACTTGAAAGGATCGATGAGTTTGTTGAAAGAATAAAAGGAAAGAAACTAAAAGCAAAAAGCATAACGCAAAACTCAAAAACTCTTCAAGGGATCCGTAAAAGCTTTTCTCTTGCTTTGGAAGATGACTTCAACACTCCCAACGCGCTCGCGGCTATTTTTGAGTTGATAAAAAAGGGCAATGCGCTTTTGGATAAAAATACGTTATCTTCAAAAGACGCAAAAGCGATCCTTGCGTTTCTTGCTGAAGTTGACGATATCTTTGGTTTTATCTTTTGGGGGAAGAGAAGCAATCATCGAGCAATACCGGAAGCCATGCAGAAACTTGTGAAAGAGCGGGAAAAACACAGGAAGTCTGGCGAATGGAAAAAAGCAGACGACCTCCGCAAACACATTGAATCCAAAGGCTGGCTTGTTGACGATACGCCTTCGGGCCCGCGATTGAAGAAGAAATAATGTGTAAGGTAGGGGTGTTAGACGCTGAGCGTCTAACACGTTTCGGTTTGACAGGAGGGGTACGGTGTGGAACCTACTCCTGATTTGCCAAGGGTGCTTGGGTGGGGTATTATGGCGTATCATGGCAAACGGGGTTACTGCTGAAAAATTCACTCTTCCAGACAAACTTCCTCCACAATCGCTGGAGGCGGAAATGTCTTTATTGGGAAGTTTGATGCTCGACAAAGACGCCATTGTGAAAGTGGTGGACTTTTTGGAACCCAGAGACTTCTACCGCAGAGACCACCAGATCATTTATGAGGTTATACAGGGATTGTTTGAGAGAGGAGAGCCTATAGACATGCTCTCTCTTTCTGGCCGCTTGAGAGAAAAGAACTCGCTGGAAGATGTTGGAGGTAACAACTATTTGACCGAGCTCGTAAACAGCGTTCCCACTGCTTCGCACGTTTTAAGTTACGCAAAGATAGTACAGAAAAAAAGGATTTTGCGTGACCTTATCTCTGTGTCCCATGAGATCGGGGTTATGGGATACAATGAGGACGAAGATACCGATGTCATTCTCGACCAGGCAGAATCAAGGATTTTTGCTATTGCCCAGAAATCCTTCTCGCGCAACTTTATAAGAGTAAAAGACACCTTAGAAGAAGCGTTTGACCGTATTGAGAAGCTTTCACGTCACGAAAAAGCAACTAGGGGCGTACCCACCGGTTTTAAAGATTTGGATAATATTCTTTCAGGTTTCCAGAATTCAGACCTTATTCTGGTCGCCGCACGCCCTAGCCTTGGAAAGAGTGCTCTCGCAGCAGATATCGCGAGAAGGGTTGCAGTGCAAGAGAAAGTTCCTGTCGCCATATTCAGCCTTGAGATGTCGCGAGACCAGGTAGTAGACAGGCTTATCGCCTCTCAGGCCGGAGTAGACCTGTGGAGGTTGAGAACAGGCAAACTCTCTTCAGAAGGCGCGGTTAACGACTTTACCAAAATACAAGAAGCCATGGGCGCGTTAGCCGAAGCCCCTATCTTTATTGATGACACCTCTTCCCAGAACATCCTTCAGATGAGGGCAATGGCGCGAAGACTGCAGGCAAACAAAGGCCTGGGCCTTGTGATCATTGACTATCTCCAGCTCATTGAGCCAAGGAACATGATGGTGAGCGAAGTGCAGCAGACAACAGAGATATCTCGCGCCTTGAAGGGCCTGGCAAGAGAGCTGAATGTTCCTGTGGTTGCTTTGTCTCAGCTTTCAAGGGCTGTGGAGCAGCGCTCTCCTCAAAGGCCAAGACTTTCTGATCTTCGACAATCAGGTTCTTTGGAACAAGATTCAGACGTGGTTCTGTTCATCTATCGCGAAGACCGCTACAACCTAGAAGGGGCTGCAAAGAACATTGCCGAGATCATTATCGCAAAGCACCGCAACGGGCCTGTGGGATCTATCAAGCTCTTCTTTAACGAGAAAACCGTAAGCTTTACCGACCTTGCTAAAGAGCAGTATGCGTCGCAGGAGTACGCAGGCGGAGAAAGCAGTATGGAGTTTTAATATGTACCCCAAGTCGATCCAGAAGCTCATTGAGCTTTTTCGAAAGTTCCCAACCATTGGGCCGCGCACCGCATCGCGCTTTGTTTTTTATTTGCTCAAACTTCCCTCTTCGGAAGTTGTTCAATTACTCGCAGCAATCCAGCAATTAAAACAACTCGTAAAACTTTGTGCTTGGTGTTTCGATCCCTTTGAAGTAAAAGAGGACGAAGCAAACACAGGGCTCTGCAGTATTTGCAGAGATCCTTCAAGAGACAAAACTCTTTTGTGTGTTGTGGAAAAAGAGAGTGACTTGGAAGCACTGGAAAAAACCAAGAGCTATACAGGCTTGTACTTCATCCTTGGAGGGAACGTGGGCCAGCTTAAAAAAGAAGACCTTCAGAACATTCGCGTAGAAGAACTCAAGGCAAGGCTTAAAGCCCAGAACCCAAAAGAAGTAATTCTTGCCACAAACCTCACCACGGAAGGAGAAACTACCGCCCTATATTTGGAGCGGGTGTTGCAGCCCCTGGGGGTGGAAATAAAAAGGCTGGGAAGAGGGCTTCCCATTGGGAGCGAGCTTGAATACGCAGACGAAGAAACCCTGCGCCAGGCTCTTGCAGCCCGCCGCTAGGCGGAGATCGAGGTGATCTCTACTTCAGTAAAAGATTGGCGGTGGCCAGTCTTTTTCTTTTGCCGGTTCGATTTGTTCTTGAACTTCAATATGATAACCTTCTTTGCCCTTCCTTGAGTAACCACCTTTCCCTTTACCGTAACGCCCTTTACGAAAGGAGTTCCGAGCTGAAGGTCTTTTTCCCCTTCTACAAGCAATACCTCATTAAACAAAACTTCCTTCCCGTTTTCTACAGGGAGTTTCTCTACTTTAAGTTTTTGCCCAGGGGTCACAATATACTGCTTCCCCCCGGTTTTTATCACAGCAAACATATCCCTCATCTTAAGCAAAACCCTCCCAAAAGTCAACATCCTAGGCGAGGCCTAGTTGACAGGGGAAGCTGCCTTGGAGTATATGCAATGAAACCACTGGCCTTCGAAAAAGCACGGAAAGGAGAAGGGCCATGAGGAAGAAAGCTCTTTGGATCATTGGAATCGCTGCAGGGTTCGCAGTCGCAATAGTTTCCGCAGGCACGATCGCGGGGCTTCGTTTCCACATTTCGTATCTCGAAGACAGGATCGACGCGCAAAAGATGGAGGCGCAGAAAGACAGAGAAGTTCTGCTCTTGAAGCTTGAGGAGGCGTTGGCGCCCGAACCAGAAATTCTGCATGCTACTCTTACCTTTGAGCAAGTGCAGCAAGCAGCCGCAGATGGCGCTGTTGCCTGCTTCGGTGCCTATCCCCTTGCCGGCATTGATTATTCGGGCGGCGTGATGCAGTTCGCGCTTGCAGTAGGTGGTTCCTACAATGTCACTCTTTTGGAGAAAGGGAAGGACGTGTTCCCCACCATGATCCAGATGGATGCCCCCTACACCATTTGTCGGGATGTATCCAACGGGAAGCGGGTGGTATGGGTTCACCCTTCCAGCTTTAACGGCGTGAAGCCCATTAAAAACTTGCAGGAGTAACCGCAACGAGGGAAATCTCAGGAGAGAAAGTACCTCTTTTTTATTTGTTGAAATAAAAAGAGGCCGTGTCCGCTGCGCGGGCGTGCCTCTTTATACTTAGGCTTTGACTTGACAGGAGTAGCCGTTCGGGCCCTGTCCAGTTATGGAGATATGGAGACCTGTTCCTTGGGTGAGCGGTGTAATCGTACTATGTAGTTCGTTAAGGACTTTCGTGTCAGGAGTTTGTCGAAAGGTAAGGTGGGCACGAATCACCCCAGAACCATCCACGGAAATCGGGCAGTTGTGTCCCAAAGTACGGAGGGCTGCGCCTAACTCTACCAGAGTTTCCCGAACTAACTCTGCCTTTGTGTCGGTTCCCTGCATGTTTTCCTCCTGTTATTCAGGTATCACAAAGATATATGAGCGTCAACTGCCTAGGCCTCGCCTAGGTGTGGATAACTTGGCTAAGCCAAGTTTATATTGAAGGCGCCCTTGTGGGGGCGCTTTGTATAATCCATACGCTAGGCGAGGCCTATTCTTCTTCGAGTTCTACCGCGGGTTTTTCGAGTTCCAAAGGCTCTAATGCTTCCTTTTGTGTTTTGCCGGTAATGCGCAAAACATCTTTGTCTATCTTGCCGAATTCTTTATACGCTATGTTGTACGTGCTTACCGTAGTTCCAAGATGCCCCCCGAGTTTCTTTAAGTATGTATCGTAACTTACAATGTGTCTCCCTAAGGTCTGTACTCTCTCCCCTATTTCTCTCGCGACTTTCTCAATTTTTAAAGCGTTGAGCCCTTGGAGTACTGTTAACAAGTAAGCGTGAAAGGTTGTAGGAGAAACCACCATAACCTTTTTTTGCCCCGACGCATATTCGATAAGATTTATCGTATTTGCTTTTATTGTTCCTACTTTGTTGATAAGAAGGTCGTAGTATACGGCTTCGGAAGGAATGAACATGAACGCAAAGCCCAG
>Ga0155788_108_pt2 | contig 6646 bp, 9 predicted proteins | sample RifCSPlowO2_01_FD_107442 | JGI IMG/M metagenome (GOLD analysis project Ga0155788, IMG submission 107442) | Candidatus Wildermuthbacteria bacterium RIFCSPLOWO2_01_FULL_47_18 | reverse complement strand
GTCAGCCGATATAATCAGGCCTTACGCTCTCCGCTCGGATAGGTTAATCATTCTCAACATGTAAAGCTAGTATATACGAGTAACTATCCTTGTCAATAGCCTGTGGATAGTGTAGCTTTCCCCCTAGAGAGGACCAAATCATGAGAGAAATCAACTTTTTATACTTTATGGTCTTTGAGTTCCAGCATAATAATGGCTAGATGGTCTTTGAGTTCTGGCAGGGTTAAATTTTCTTTCTCTGACTTATAGTAAATCGTAATGGGGGCAAGTCTCTTCCTTATCTCCATGACAAGTACATAGAGCCTGTAACCTCCGGACTTGCCTTTGGGGAGTGAGCTCGGGGAAATTCTTATTTTGTAAACATCTTCCGTAATTTTTATCGCTCTATTTTTATCGAAATTTTTGAGTTCAAAAAGTACCGTTAACAACAAGTCTCTGTGCTTCTTGGCTAAAGGTTTTAGTACTTTCTTAAAATGTGGAAGAACTACGACCTCCCACATTTTACAAAAGGTCCTTTAGTTGATCCTCCACGGGTGGGATTTTTTTGCCCTTGTATCTAAGTTCGATCTCTTGGGCAATAGCTTTGGTAAGCATGTTAATTTGATCTTTAATATCCAGATCCTGTTGCAGATAGTTCACAGCCGCCATACGGAAAAATTCGGCCCTGCTTGCAAAGCCGTTCTTGCGAATCGCCCTTTGGACGTTTGACTCCAAACGAGCCGGAATTGTGAAATTTATTACTGCCATGTTACGACATATTTATCTTATATACGCTATCATACATCCTAGACGCATCAAAATCAACTTTCTGTGGATATGGTGGTCCCATCCTCCTGCGGTCGTACCTGTCAGGTGATGTTCCTGGGGCTGTGCACGGCAACTCTCGGGCTCAAGCCAGCGTAGCCACTCGGGCCCAGCCGAGGATCGCAACGGCGCAGGTCACGGCGACTGAATTATCGCATCTCGCGCAACGGCTCCTCAGAATATGCGGAGCCGTAACATTTTTGTATTTGCAAATGGTGTACATTTTTTGTATTATGAGACTATGAGTACGCTGGATTTTACAATCAAACCTTCTGTCAATCCACATAAGTTCACCGTGGAAATAGACGCTACCCGACTTGAACGTTTGGCTGCGAACTTTGGCATGTTTAACCCTGATTTTATCCGGAGCCTAGACCGTAGTGAACAAGACGTGAGAGCGGGACGAGTCAAGAAACTGCGTTCGCTCAAAGACTTGCGCAAGTAAAGGATGGAAATATTTTACACCGAAGAGTTTAATGAACGGTATCAAAAACTTACGCTAGCTTTGCAAAAGAAAGCGGAAAAACAGGAACGGCTTTTCCGAGCCAACCCTTTTCATCCGTCACTCAATACAGAAAAGATAGAGCCAAAGGGCAAAGAAGTCTGGACGATTCGCATTGATAAAAAATATAGAATTGCCCTGCGCTTCCAGGGAAACAAAGCCATCTTTTTAACCTGTGGTCCTCACGACTGGATTTACCGAATCAATTTCTAAAGCGCAAACCTGGGTCTGCTTTAATATTTAATGGTGCTTCAATCTGATCTTGTCGGCAGATAATCTGCAAGGTGACATGGCGCATAACGCGCATCGGCTCCGCCTAACCAGCGGGGCCGTAACATTTTACTTCACAGATCCTGATTGCAACTTTTGCGACGGCCGTATCTTTTGTGTCAATATTGGTAATAGCAGGAATAATGAAATCAGAAACCCGGTTTCCGAATGGAAACCGGGTTTCTTGGGAGAACTTGCTGGAGAAAGGATTCCCTAAAACAGAGGCCTATTTATCCGAGATATCGCGCCGAAGCTTTTCTAGATAGCGAGCGGCCGTATCCTTGCCACCCAAGCCGAAGGCTAAGCCACCGGCTATGGAGAGCATTGCCACTAACCCTGTAAACAGAGTTTGGGCAAAGGGACCAGCAATACCAAGCTGTGAGAGGGCCGCCAAGATGGCGAAGACCCACACAGCCCACTTGGCCACCCCACCCATAAGCTGGGATGACGGAACTTCAACCGCCTTAGCTGAACCGACAACCAAACGTTCCAACGTGTGAGCCACTATTGCGCCAACTACAAGGATAAGAGCGGCTACGATAACACGAGGCAAGAACGATAACACTACATCCTGAAGAAAGAGATTGACCTGGACCAGGCCAAGCACGTCAACTGCGGCCACAAGAAAGACGACCACGAAGAACCACTTGACGAGGGTACCGAAGAAGGCGCCGGAATCAAGATTGAAGCCAGCTCTCTGCATCACAGAATCTGTACCAACACTCTTTAGCATGCTATCAAGCTTGATAGCGCGAATGAATTGAGCGACAACCTTACCCAGAACCATCCCCACAACCCAACCCACAATAAAAATAATGAGGGCAACAATGAGCTTTGGAAGAAAGGCGATGACTCCCCCCCAAACACTACCCAAAGAGGAACCGAGAACGTCTACTAACCCGTTGTTATACATGTTTATAGATTATAATAAGTATTAAGCGGCCAAAGAGCCAAAATCGACCTGCTCTCGTGGGCCTATTTACGATAGTAAAATTATAGCACCCCAGCCCATAATCACTACATAAATATCCACAGCTAGATACCTATCTTGTCTAGCAAGATTTTATGCGGATAATCAATGATATCACGGATAAATTTGTCATAGACTTCCATGCGGTACTTGAACTCTTTTGTGTCAAAAATGGCATAAGCCAGTTCTTTACCCACCTCGCTTTCCATGTTGCGCAATGAATGCTCTATCTTGCCCCTCTTTAAGTTATCCCCTACAAGTAAAATATCCACTCTACTTTCTCTATCTTGAGTAAAAATACCTGATACAATGAGCAATTTTATTCGGCCGCCATTCTTAAAACGTGAAATTATCTCATCGTCCCTAAATGGTTCTGTGGCAAGAAGGAGGTTCTTAAGGGGACCGAGAAACTCAAATGACGTAGAGAGCCTTAAAAAATCATTTTGTCTGCGAATAAACTTAATTTTTTGCAAAGCCAATAATTCCTTGCGCAACTTCACCCCCTTAACCCCAGACTTTAAGCTAATCTCTTTTGCGACAAACTTCGTGTTCGGGTTCAAGAGAAACAAGCGCAAGAGCCTAACCCGCGCCTGACCACCCAATAGCTTCTCCAAGACATCCATCCCGGAGAGTATACTCTATTTTAACTCTACCTTGCCACCGGCCTCCTCAACCTTCTTTTTGAGAGCTTCGGCGTCCTCCTTCTTCATCCCCTCCTTGAGCATCGACGGAGTAGCATCCACTAGGTCTTTGGCTTCCTTAAGACCCAGAACTAAAACCTCCTTAACTACTTTTATAATAGCAATTTTGTTGGCCCCAAAATCAGTCAGTTGAACATTGAAGGTTGATTTCTCTGTGTCAGATTTGGCTTCGCCTCCTTCGGCAGGGGCTACCACTGTTGTGGCTTGGGCGCTAACGCCAAATTTGCTTTCTATGGCTTTCACAAGTTCGTTCAGTTCTAAGACACTCATTTTCTCAATTTTTTCAAGTATTTCTTGCATTTTAGTTGATTTTCATTTTTAAATACTAGTTACTTCTTTTTAGTTAACGCGTAGAGTGAGATAGCTAGACCACGCATGGGTGCCGAGAGCACATTAGCAAGCATGCCGAGCAATGCTTCCCGTCCAGGTATTGAGGCAATCATTTGCATTTTTTCCGCAGTAACTAATTTACCCCCAAAAACACCGCCTAAGATACTAAGGAGACCATCGTGTTTTTTGGCGAAGTTAGCAATACCCTTGGCAGACATTATGGGGTCAGGACCCCAGGCGAGAGCAACTTGACCGGGCAATTCTGTTAAACCGTCAATAGCCCGTCTCAATAGTGACTTTTTGGTTACCATGTAAGACACGCCGACCTCGCGCAAATTTTTACGCAAAAGCCTTTCATCGGCCACTTTCAGTTTGTTGAAGCCAACAAAGACGAGGTTTGTGGCGTCCTTAACAATTTTTTGTAGAACAGAAACAGAATCCTCTTTTTCTTTTCTTGTCTTTGGCATATATCCTAAAACAAATACGGCCTAGTAATAGTAATGGCCGTCGACCTACCTAGTTGGGCTTTATGCGCCAAATTAACGCTTGGGCGACCCAATTTCTACGGCTTAAGTTGATTGTATCACTTAGCGCTAAGAAAGACAATTAAGATTATGGCGCATAAAATAATACCCAAGAAACCTAGAGCCATTTTCCAAAATGTTTCGTCAAAATATTTCATTCTAAATAGACGATATTACACTAGCTAATATTTGACGGGGTATGGATATTATCTTGGTAAATAGGGATATTTTTCTTGGAATTTCCAGTCTTGTGAATTCTTTTTTGTCTTTATTTTCTTTGTTGTCTTTTTCTTCTGCCGCTTGCTTTTTAGATTCAGTCTGTAAAGCTAATACTCCTACGCGTATGTCATTTAGAGAAGTGATCGCCCTGGACATGTCTGGGTTTGGCGCCGTTTTGGTGGGAACACTAAAAGTTTCTAATACCGCTGGCGACTCTTTTGTTAAACGAGAAATAATGGTCCCTTCTGGGTTCCTTAACGTAACATCTCCTTTGGGAAAATCCGTTAATCCCGATACTCTTGCCGGAATCTTAATTTCGGCCAAAGGCAATAGCGAGAACATCTCTGGAAAAATATACAATTGTGAGCCTGAGGAAAGTCCGAAATAATCCAGTTTTTGCTCCGTAGAAGAATTATTTTTGATAAGCACATAACCCTCATTGCCATCACGAACTTCTGTAATTTTAACGTCTTGGGCAAGCACCCTAACAATGAGTCTAGCCTCGGCATACTCGCGCCCAGAGTATGCCCTCGCGGTTACAACATAACTACCCGGAAAAACATAAACATGCGAAGGGGAGAATCCGCCCGATTTGGCGCCATCACCAAAAGACCATACTATGCTTGCTGTTGCTTCGGATGAACGCGGAGACACAGCCGAGTTAAAGTTAATAAGGGAGTCTGTACTTACTATTTTGTCCCTTCCAATATTGAGAGCGAGGGTCCTACTTTCTCCGGGAATTGCGCTTCCGGTCCCCACTATGGTCGTCGATGTTGCCTCCATGTTTTGCTTCTGTTGCTCTGGGTTGGCCATTTCTCCAATGTTCTTTGCTTTCGGTGTTGCTTGGGCCGTTACCCATTTGGAGCTACTCCATTGCATAGTGTCTTTAGATTCATTATCACCAGCTGGCCAGCCGGAAATAAAATCGAGGGTTTGGATAATTGAGCTTGGTGAACGCAGACGTAACTTCTCCCCGCTATTAGATAAAGCGCCCGCATATATTGCATCAGCATTAATCCCCGGAACAGTCGTATCATCCGTCCTTTCTAGCAAGTAGTGGCCATTCGGCCCAATGGAACCCGAGAGTTCAATTGTTTTGGGACTTGAAGTGTCCGTTGCCCACTCAAGAACCCATCCTAATAAATTAACGCTGGAATCCGAGGTATTTGATAACTCAATCCACTCGTTGGACGAACTTTGCGCCGTACCCATCCAGGCCACTTCGTTGACTATAACTTGAGCGTGTGTTGAAAATGGAAAAAATGGGAGAAGAAAGAGGAGGGAAGGAATTATTTTTCTTGCTTTTCTGGACATTGGTAGATAGCTGATATGTCGCGGGGGGTGAAAAAATCTATAGTCCAGTCTATCAGAACCTCAATCTTTTTGCTGAAAGACAGCAATTTGGACAGATAGACTCCCCTCCAGAAAAACCATGCTAGATGGCCGAAAAACTTGAAGCCGAAGAGCTCGCCAGCCGCCAACCACTGGCCCAAAGAGACGAGGTCGCCGAAGTGTTTGTATGAATAAGGGATTAGATTCTTGCCTTCAACAAGCCTAATTACATTCCGGGCTACTCCCACGCTCTCTTTGTGCGCCACTTGGGCGAGCATGGGCAAAACCTCTGCTGTCTCTGGATTTGTAAATGCAGCCATATCACCAAGCGCGAAGATATTCGGGTGTGATGGCACTTGAAGAAAACGATTTACGACAACGCGCCCCTGGTCAGTTTCAAGAGGCACATCAGTCTTTAGTTCATAGGGCTTAACTCCTGCCACCCAGACAATTGTGTCAGAGTTCATAATCTCGCCATCATTTAAAACCAGAGCTCCATCCCTAACCTCAATAACCTTAAGCCCTAAGCGCACGTTGATATTTTTCTTTCTCATGACATTTTTACTTTTGGTACGGATACTTCTTTGGAAGTTTTGTAGCAATTCATCACCAGCGTGAACTAGACTGATTTTTATAAATCCGTCTAATTGAGGGTTGTAGTATTTGGATAATGTGCCGTAGACAAAGTCAGATATTTCAGCAACCAATTCTACACCCGTACCCCCACCGCCAACGACCACAAAATGTAGGAGTTTGGCAAGCTCTGTTTCATCTTTGGCAAAAACGGCTTTGTCAAAAACCTCAATCAGGTGATTCTTTAATCTTATGGCGTCTTCCAAAGTCTTGAGAGGATATGTATGCTCTTGGGCACCAGAAACCGCATGGTAATTTGTTTCTGACCCAAGAGCTAGTACTAAGAAATCGTAGGGAATTACCCCCTTATCTGTATAAACTAATTTATCGCGCAGAGACAAGTGTTCCACGCTACCAAGCT
>Ga0155788_126_pt1 | contig 7981 bp, 11 predicted proteins | sample RifCSPlowO2_01_FD_107442 | JGI IMG/M metagenome (GOLD analysis project Ga0155788, IMG submission 107442) | Candidatus Wildermuthbacteria bacterium RIFCSPLOWO2_01_FULL_47_18 | reverse complement strand
GTGTACAGAGCTTTCATGGTCGGCGTCATGTCGCCGAGGATCTTTGGGTCGGGTTCATCTCCAGAACCATCAGAGACCGTGGCTTTGTCTTCTTCTGAGATGAGATCTGGCGGGGGTTCGATGAATTGACCAGTTTCCACAAGATCCGCAACTTCTTTCGTGAGCTTGGCAAGCCAAGACTCGATCTGAGTCTCGGTCCGAGTGCCTGTTTTCGAGCTTGTTGTCACGGTTCATTCTCCTCTACCCGTATAGCCTTGTTACCCTTAAGAACACCTTTTTTTATCACGCCTTCTTATATATGTCAAGCTTCCAGGAAAATAAAAAGGCCGGGGCACACACAGAGTGTGATACCTCGGCCCGAATGTACTACGCGAATAAAGGGCTACGCCGCATTCGCGCTCTTGTCGCTCAACGAATCGAACCGCTTCTTCCAATGACTGACCGCGCGAGCGGACTGCCTTTGGAGCTGTTCGATATGCCTGAAAACATCACGCATCTGCTGTCCACTCATGTCGCCGTCCTCATACTTTTCGAGGAGACTCCGGATGAGCGCGGCATTCTTCAGACTCAGCGACTTGTGGTTCCTTGTGAGCCCGCGCTGAATCTCCGCAACGCCTTGCCTGTGCTTCCGCCTGTGACCCGAAAGTACTTCCTTGAGGCTGTCGGGGTCCACGTCGTACTGCAGGGCGGCCTTGGCAATCGTGAGTCCGCCGTCGGTAATCGCGGCAGCGGCCTTCATAAGCTTCTGCCGCGAAATCTTCGACTTCACGGAGTTGATGTACTTGCGCGCCATCCCGGGCGGAAGGACGAGTAATTCGCCGATCCGTTTGATCGTTTCGCCGCGTTCGAGGAGCAGCATGATAGTGTGCTCCGTGTCCTGCAGCGTGGGAGGAAGCGAACCGCCGACGTTGGCCCTGTAGGCCTCGGCAATTAAATCGCTCTCGGTACCGATATCCACAATCTCGGCCTCGATCTCTGTGCGGTTGTTGAGCTCATAGGCCTCGATTCGGTGTCTGCCGTCGATTACCACCCGCTCACGGGTGATGAGAATCGGAGGCAACTTGACACCGCCCTCAAGTAACTCAGCCAGATATAGTGCGTGATCCTGGTTGAGAGCCTGGCGAACGAACAAGTTCGTCAGCAGTTCCTTCAGTGCCACGACTTCGGTCTTGGTCTTCATTGCTCTGTGCTCCCTCTTGACTGTTGCTGTTCGTCAGACGGTCTGACGAATCGCCAATGCTGGGCGCGCCATCCGGCGCGCTTCTTCCTGACTTGGGACAACATAACGTATGTCCCGGGCTCGGGCCAGTCCTTTTCTTGTTCCGCGCCGCTGTTCAACGCGAACGTGACTGATCCGAGTTCTTTGGAGCGCGCAACGGCGTAGGGACCGTGTTTGCCGTTGCGAATGATCTTTTCAACGACAGCCTGGTAGTTTTGGTCGTTTACCATCAACTACCTCCTTTTCGTTGTTCCGCGAATGTAATCAGGTGAGAACTCAAAGCGCTCAGGTGCGCCGAGAGACGCAATACCGTGGCGGCAGATCGGTGAAGATTCGTCAGTTCGCTGTCAGGGAGTTTCTCAAAAGGATTCCCCTCGAACAACGCCAACAAACCTTCCATGATGCTAACCACCGCTGTTTGGCATGAACTCGACGCTGGGCGTTCCGACGCTCTGGGTACTTCCGTTTCCGGACGTGCCTTGATCGAAGCATCCAAAGGCTGTGGTTCTTGTAGTTTCTTTTTCCTTTGTTCTAGCTCCTCTTTTCGCTCTTTCCATGCGTCCCACATCTTCTGGTCCTTGTCCTCGCTCGCGTTTTGATTGCCTTGCAGGACTTGGTAGAGCGTGGACGTGCTGGAGTATCCGAGAAACTCGGCAGCTTGGCTGCCCGAGAAAAACCCATAACCTATAAGTTCCGCGAAGCTCCGTCGGGCTTTCGGTATCCTCTCGAACTCGATTACCCGATAACCCACCATGTCGAGGTAGCACATCAGTTTGATGAGCGGTTCGCCAACGGGGAACGATCCGGTGTTGTTGAGCCAGCGGCTTACGGAGTTAATCGTGACTCCACAGAAATCGGCGACGGGCTTTTTGGCCTGCGCCGCTCCACGCGAACCTTTCGGTACGCTTGAAGCAAGACTCGTGCCGAAGTGCCTAAGACACTCTTCCAAGTGCCCGCGGAACACCTCATCTCTGTCTTCGTTCACATAAACGCCCCTTTCGTTTTTAAAGGTCTACGGTCTCGACCAGTATGGCAAACCCATGCTGGATTTTTATCGTAACATAGTCTCATATTCCTGTCAACTTGCCATGTCGACAAAAAAGCCCGGCCTCTAGAGTTCGGATGCCGGGCGGTTGCGCTGTTGTTTCTTTTCAGAGAGAGCGCGCTTTTCCTTCAGGCGTGCTTTCTTGGCTCTCGCAGGAGTTCTAGTGGGAACGCGGCGTTTCCTTGGTTTGTTGAGCGCTTCCAAGAGCTTCTTGAGGCGCGCAAAAGCAATTTCCTTGTTTTGCGTCTGCGATCGTGTTTCGACAGCCTCTATAACAATGCCGCTTGGCGTATGAACCAAGCGCACACCCGTTTCTACTTTGTTGCGTCGCTGCCCTCCGGGGCCCGAACCTCGAAAGAAATCTTTCTCTGTATCTCGTTCTAGGCTTTCTCGGTCTGTAGCGTATTTCATATGCTTCTCCTGTGGGCACTACAGGGTTCGAACCTGTGACCTCTTCGATGTGAACGAAGCGCGCTACCACTGCGCCAAGTGCCCAGACAAATCTTTGGTATAACTCATACTTATACTATATATCCTGCAAAAAAGAAAAAGGCGTATCTTTTGTAAGACACGCCCTGTCACGTTTTTCAGGTAAGGAACACGTAGAGCATGCGGAAGAAAGTGATAAGTGGTATCCAGCCCAGGATTACAACCCACGAAGGCGTACGATACACCCAACTTTTCGTCTTTAGGTTTGGCACCTCATGAAATAAGAGTAAGCCGATAATTATTGTTGTAGAGGAAACGAATAAAGACATACTTCCCATTGAATTCCATGTAAGGTTGACCGCTGCTCCAAACACTCCCCACGAAGGAAGCGTGATAAGAAAGTAGAGCTTGCTAGGAAAAGGTTGGCGCGGGTAATACCAAAGCTTGAGTATTTCCACGCCGAGAAGGTCTAGGGCGAACCCCCCTGCCAGACCCGTGCAAAAAGAAATTCCTGCCTCCCAGAGCTCGCCTCGGAGAAAACCAAGGATACCAAGAATAATTCCGCCTGCCAGCACGAACCAGCGCATACGCATTGTGAAAAGAACCTCCTGCTGTGTGCCTGGAACATTACCAAAGGACTTAAAAAATGTCAAGATTAGTTTATAATAGACTAATCTATGAAAATCTTTGAATTTTACTTCAACCCCGAGGGACAGCAAGACCGGCACTTCAAGGCATTCTCCTTTGAGTGGGAACGAAAACAGGAAAGCTCCCTGGGAACCATCTCGGTTATAGGGGAACTGCAGCACGCGCTTCCCCAGAACTCTCGCTTCCTCGACAAAATTGCTTCTCTTATTAAAGATTCCTACACGTCTTCGGGAGACTTTAAACTCGCTCTCAAGAAGGCAAATGAGTTCCTGAGCCAGGAAATGAAGCGAGGGAACGTAGACTGGCTGGGGAATCTGCACCTTGGAGTGTTCGTATTTAAACGAAGGAAGGATAATGACTCCCAGACGTTTTCCGGAACCAAAACCGGAGACATGCAGCTTTTCCTCACCAGGAAAGGAGCTCTGGGGGATTTTAGATCACATCTCCAAAACACTCAGTCCCGTGAAGGCCCTGCCAGAATGTTCGGGAACATTGTTTCAGGCAAGCTCTTCCCAGACGACAAGATCATTATTTGCACGAGTGAACTCTTTCAGGCCCTCTCAAGTAAAAACATATTCCAAGACCTCGCGTACTTCAAAGAAGAGAATCAGTTCCAGGGGCTGTTCAAAAACAAAGAAAAAGAACTTTCCAAGGTCCCCGGGCTTCTTTCTGCCATCTTGATCGAAGAGGTACTGATGAAAAAAACAACAGAGCCTTTATTGCGACTCCCCCGATTTGAACTTCCAAAGTTTAAGCTTCCCCGCCTCACGAAGGCGAGGCTCGCCCAATTCCATTGGGCGGCCAAACTCAGACCATTGAAGTTTAAAGTTCCCACCCTTTCGCTTCCGAAGTTCCCTAGGCGGAGCTCGTTGAGAATTCCCAAGCTTAGCTTCGGGGACTTTTCACTCCAAACGAAAAGGAGGATCGTATTCATCCTCCTTTTCCTAGGAATGCTGCTTTTAGGCTCCCTACTATTTTGAGCACAAAACAAGGTTCTGCCAGCAGGCGGGTTCTTATTTTAACTCCACTTTTGCTCCAGCTGCCTCGAACTTCTTTTTGAGGTCTTCTGCTTCTTCTTTCTTGGCGTTTTCTTTCACCACCTGAGGAGAAGCTGCTGCCGCATCAACCAAGTCTTTGGCTTCTTTGAGGCCTTTCTGTGTTGCGTCGCGCACCACTTTGATAACCTCAATTTTCTTGTCCCCTATTCCAGTCAAAACCACGGAGAAGGATGTTTTCTCTTCTCCAGCTTCTGCCGCTCCTGCTGCTGCGGGAGCTGCGGCTGCTGGTGCTGCTGCGGAAACTCCGAACTTCTTTTCAAGAACTTTTACCAATTCCGCGAGCTCTAACACGGTCATCTTTTCAACGTTCTCTACGAGAGTTTTGAATTTCTCGGGAACCTGCACCTGTTCCTCTGTTTTTGTTTCTTCAGCCATAGTGTTTATGCTTTTGCTTTGTTTGCTAATAGATATATCAGACCTTTAATGTTTCCTTGTAAAACATTGGCAAAACCTGAAATGGGTGAGGCAATGCTTCCCACAAATCTGGCAAGAAGTTCTTGCTTTGAAGGAAGGCTTGCGAATTCTTTGAGCATTGCGCTAGTAAGGATCTGCGAATCGGCATATCCTTCGAGAACTTTCAAGGAGTCATGAGCCTTTGCGAAAGAGAATATGGTTTTTAAAGGGACAAGAAAGTCTTCTTTTGCAAAGACTGCGGCAACCTCGCCTTGCAAAGCTTTAGCGTCGAGCGGAAGGTTGTTTTCTTTCAAGGCTTTTTGCAAAAGGGTTTTCTTTGCTACTTGCAATTTTGCCCCCGCATTCTTTAGTTGAGAGCGCAAGGCGGATAAGTCTTTCACGTTAATGCCTTGGAAATCAACAAAGAAAAAACCTTTCTGGCTTTCCAGGTTCTTTTGGAGTTTTTCCAAGGTTTGTTGTTTTTGTGCTTTTGTTTGGGGCATACGATTAAAAAACAAACGTCTGCTTTCGCAGACAAGGCAAAACCGAATATTCGGTTCACACCTCGGCAGGGTTTACTCTTTTGGTAGCACTTCGATTTTCACTTCGTTCAAATCTCAGTGTTTCCTCCGGAAACCCGCTGTCTGCGGTAATACTAGGATATACCAGCGCCCAAAATCTGTCAAGCTATTTCAAATAGGTGGCTTTGGCGAGGTTGTGTTCTTCCAAAGTTTTGCTGAACACAGTTTCACCACTGGGCTTTGAGAGATAATACCAATACGGGTTATTCTGGGGTTCCAGTGCTGCCTGTATGCTTTCTAGGCCTGGGTTCCCAATAGGACCTTTGGGCAACCCTCGGTATTTATAGGTGTTATAGGGGGAATCGATCTGGGTTTCTTTCTTCGAGATCTCTGAAGTTTTCTTGCCTGTGATGTAGGCAATGGTTGCGTCTACCTGCAGAGCGATCCCTACTTTCAGCCTTCTCCATAAAATATCCGCAACAATCTTTTTGTCTTCAAGGCTTCGCACTTCTTTTTCTAAAAGTGAAGCCATAATAATATTGTCATCTAATGTTTTGGTGCTCTGTTGTATTTGCTGTTCAAGGCCCGCTGTTTTTTTCTTGAAGTTGTCTTGCATGCTTTCCACAAGCACATCTATTGACGCGCTTGGCTGTATCTCGTAGGTGTCAGGGAACAAATATCCCTCAAGAGACGAAAACTTTTCAATAAAGTCGTTCGCTGATGCCAACTTCTTTTCTTCCAATGCTTTTGCTATGTCTTGCACGCTCCATCCTTCAATAACCGTGATGCGTTCCTTGATCACGTCTCCCTGCACAAACCTTTTTATTATTTGGTGCATAGACAAAGCCGGGCTCAGTTCATAATCCCCTGCTTGGAGCCTGTGCGACGCTCCTATGGTAAGGGCGTAAAGCCTGAATAGAGGAGCCCAGCTGATGAATCCTTGGTGTTCCAGGTTATACGAAATATCCCTGCTCCCCTGCCCTTTCACAACAGAAAACACCGCTGTTTTCTGGGAAGAAGCATCAAGAGGCCTTGCAACAACAACCCAAATAAGAGCAAAAATACTCGCAAAAAGTATGAGCGCTATGGTAAAAGTTTTTTTCATCATCATACGAATGGAACAAACACGAACCCTGGATATTCTTTTTCTTCAAACTCTTGCTCGCTTTTCTTTGTCAAAACCCATATGCAGTCTCGGTACGGCACCACTATTTTGCCCTCTATTCTCAGCTGCTCTTTCCAGGCATCGGGAAGTTTTCTGTTCGGGAGAGCGGCAGAAACCAAAATTCTGTCAAAGGGAGCTTTTGCCTTGTATCCAATGTCTGCGTCTTGGCAAATGTATTCCACGATCCCTCTTTTAATGAAGTTGTACTTCGACAGGTTCTTTGTGCCGAACTTCACTACCTTGGAGACAATATCGAGTGCAATGACTTTGCCTCTCGGCCCAACAATAACGGCTAACAAGGCGCTTGTCCAGCCAGAACCTGCTCCCACATCGAGTATCCGCTCTCCCTCCTGTGGGTTCAGTTCTTCCAGCATGAACGCGACCACGCTGGGCTGGGAGATAGTTTGGTTCGAACCAATAGAAAGTGCTTCGTCGAAATATGCCAAAAGCTTTGTCTCGTCTTGCACGAAATCTTTCCGGTCAATTGAGCGGAACGCTTCAATGATCCTTGGAGTTTTTATCCAATCCTCCTCAAGCAGATGGTTGAGAAGCTGCTGCTTTGTGTCCATGGCTACTGGTCTTTGCTATTTCTTTCAACTGCTTCCTGAGTTTCAACCTCAGGAACGGGCTTATTCTGTTGATGATAAGCTTGCCTTGCAGATGGTCGATCTCGTGCTGGAATATTCGGGCGGCAAGGCCTTCTGCTTCTATATGCAATACCTGCCCCTTTGCGTCTTGCGCCACAACCTCAACCTCCAAAGGCCTCCTTACCTTCACAAAGAGACCCGGAAGACTAAGACAACCTTCTTCTTCGGTTCCCTGCTCCTTTCCGTGCTTCAAAATCTTTGGATTAAAAAAGACAAGATTGTTTTCTCCGTCTTTTACGATGATCATACGTTCTTGTCTTCCTACCTGGGGACCGGCAAGCCCTATGCCCTCGTGTTCGTCCATGATTTTTACCATGGCGGGCACGAGTTTGAGTATTTCTTTGGTAATTTCAGGGATTTCCCGCGCTTTTTTGCTCAAAAGTGGATGAGGGTACTTGACGATTTCCATTGGAGTAATAGAATAGGATAATTTGCAAAAGGTCGAATGAACACATTCATATTACCTATAATCGAAAACAGAATCAACTATGTCAGTAGAACTTTTTGAAACGACCCAAATGCAGTGGATCGTCATGTTGATAGCGGTAGACGTGGTGTTGGGAGTGGTTGCAGCCGTTGTGAAGAAAGACTTCAAGTTTGGACATGTTGCAAAGTTCATGAAGTCAGGCGTGATCAGATACGTCTTGGGATACGCGGTATTGGTGCTTGTGGGGCAAGCATTGCCTCAGTTAGCCATGGTAGTGCAAGTATCCTTTTACCTTATCGCCGTTGCCTTGATCGCCTCCATTTTGCGCAACCTTGCCAAATTGGGATTGCCATTGCCAGGAGGAAACTGGATGTAGTATCGGAATATCGGGTTGAAATAAAAGACGCTACAAGCATGTAAACTGCTTGT
>Ga0155788_129_pt2 | contig 8024 bp, 8 predicted proteins | sample RifCSPlowO2_01_FD_107442 | JGI IMG/M metagenome (GOLD analysis project Ga0155788, IMG submission 107442) | Candidatus Wildermuthbacteria bacterium RIFCSPLOWO2_01_FULL_47_18 | reverse complement strand
AAAGACAAAAGAGGCTCGGGTGGTGGTTATGGGCCTCAACACGGCTAAAACCTCAAAGCGGCCCATGCCAGAGCGCTTAAACATCATCTACGCGAAGAGTAAGGAAGAGCTCCCGCAGTGGCAGGAGTTTGAAGGATGGGAAGTTACACAGAAGGATCCTGTCTGTCTTCTGCAAGAAATTGCAAAAAGAGGATATGAACAAGTTGCGATTTGTGGAGGGCAGGCGATATACACCATGTTCATCACAGCAGGCGTAGTAGATAAACTGTACCTCAGCGTTGAGCCCGTTCTCTTTGGCCAAGGCATGACGCTGTTCAATAAAGAACTTGATATAAAACTTGAACTCGTTGATACGAAGAAGTTAGGGGAACAGACGGTCTTATTGGAGTATAATGTTTTGAAATGATACAAAAGAATCCTTATCCAGGGAAGTTCATAGTGTTCGAAGGGCTCGACGGTTCGGGCCAGTCAACCCAAGCAGCATTGCTGCGTGATTTCCTTTTGGGGCAGGGGAAAGAGGTACTGCTTACCAAAGAGCCAACGCAAGAAGGCGCTGCGGCAAAGAAAATACGAGAGATCGTGGTTGAGAAAAGCGTTACAGCTTCTCCGCAAGAACTGCAGCAGCTTTTTACTCAAAACAGGGCAGAGCACTTAGATACTGTTATCATTCCTGCCCTTAAGCTCGGCACCTGGGTTATTTCCGACCGCTATTTCTTCTCAACCTTTGCGTACGGGGCAAGCCAAGGAGTGGATCTTGAGTGGCTCATTGAACAGAACCAGAAATTTCTTTTGCCAGATCTCACCTTTCTTCTTAAGGTGAGCCCTGCAGTTTGCGTTGAGCGCATTCAAAAACGTGGGAAGACCATAACGCTTTTCGAAGAACAGGAGAAACTAACGAAGATATGGAAGGCGTACGAAACGTTTCCCCAGAGATTTGAGAATATGCATGTTATTAACGGCGAACAGTTGGAAGAACAAGTTCACCAGAATATTGTAATGTTTCTATGAACTACATTCCAACCATAGGGCTTGAAATACACGCCGAGCTCAAAACAAAGAGCAAGATGTTTTGTTCGAGCCCGAACGATCCTTTCGAAACACGGCCAAATGTCAACGTATGCGAGGTATGCATGGGGCATCCAGGCACGCTGCCTGTGGCAAACCAGGAGGCTATTACAAAGGTTTTGAAGGTAGGATTGGCGCTCAATTGCACTATTCCAGAGTTTTCGAAGTTCGACAGGAAAAACTACTTTTATCCCGATCTTCCCAAGGGTTATCAGATAAGCCAGTATGATATGCCTTTTTGCAAAGAAGGGTATCTCGAGGTTGAAGGGAAGAAGATACGCATTACCCGTGTGCATTTGGAAGAAGATACTGCGCGGCTCGTGCATCCTGAGAAAATGAACCACTCGCTGGTTGATTTTAACAGAGCAGGCGTGCCTTTAATGGAATTGGTCACCGAGCCCGACATTGTTTCTGCCAAGGAAGCAAAAGCGTTTGCCGAGGCCCTCCAAACCATTCTGCGGTATCTCAATGTGTCAGACGCGGATATGGAGAAGGGGCAGATGAGGGTGGAAGCCAATGTCTCGGTTCGTTCAGAGGAACAGAAAGAGCTTGGAAAGAAAGTAGAAGTAAAAAACCTCAACTCTTTTCAATCAGTTGAGAAAGCGATTGAGTTTGAAATTGAGAGACAAACAAGCGTCCTTGAGTCGGGGAAAAAGGTTTCTCAGGTAACCATGGGGTGGGATCCCGCGAGAGGGACAACTTTTGTCCAAAGAGAAAAGGAAGAAGCGCATGATTATCGGTATTTCCCAGAACCTGACCTGCCGCCTTTGCGTTTTACTAAAAAGGAAATAGAAGAGTTGAAGAGGAAGCTTCCAGAACTGCCTGAAGCGAGGAAAAAGCGGTTCCAAGAAGAGTACAAGCTTACAGAGAAAGAAACCGATATCTTTGTTCGGTTTAAAGATCTGGGAGAATACTTTGAGAAGGTGGCGAGCGAACTGGCCCTTCGACCCGGCTCAGGGCAGGGAGACAAGAAGCAGGCAAAGCTTGCCGCAAACTATATACTTTCCGATCTCTTGGGCCTTCTTCAAGGTTCTTCGGTTATTGGAAAGGATTTCCGCATCACCCCCGAGGACTTTGCAGAGCTGGTCACTCTTATTCATAAAGGTACAATTTCGAGCAATATTGCAAAACAGGTCTTAAAAGAAATGTTCGCTACAGGCGAGGATCCTCACCACATCATTGATGCAAAAGGATTGAAGAGCCTTACCAACACAAAAGAGATCGAAGAGATCGTAAAAGAAGTCATTGCAGGGAACCCAAAGGCAGTAGAGGACTACAAAAAAGGAAAGGAAACCGCGCTCCAATTCCTTATTGGCCAAATGATGGCCAAAACCCGCGGAACCGTCAGCCCGGATCTTGCAAGTAAAACCCTCAAACAATTATTGAAGTAGCTTGAGTAACAAAAGACAGGCATTGCTGCCTGTCTTTTGTTTCGAGAAAGACAAATCGCTTTATCTGCGATCTTGCCAGTTTCCTCGAGGAGCGCGTGGCTCCATGGGCCTTGCAGGGTTCACTGTAAGAGTTCTTCCTGCGGCTTCCTTTCCATTCCACATTTCAATGGCTTTCTGTGCTTCTTCTGCTGTTGCCATTTCCACAAAACCAAAGCCTTTTGAGCGTCCGGTTGTGCGGTCTTGGATAATAGTAGCAGATTCCACAGTGCCAGCTTGCGCGAACATTTCGCGAAGTTCATCTTCGGTAGTGTTGTAAGAAAGGCCACCCACGTAGAGTTTCTTTTCCATAGTGTGCATGATTAAGTTAATAAGTACTTTCGCGTAAGGCGACCTCCTTCACTTTACTGTAACCACTTACTACGAACAAAATGCATTATAGCATATGGAGCTAGTAATGCAAGAGCCGCCTTTAAGTCCTTAATCCAGTGAATGCGGTTGTCTTTTTTGAACCAGGTCATTTGGCGGCGGGCAAAGTCTTCTGTTGCTCTCACCGCCTGTTCTATCATTTGGTTTTTTGTGAGTTTGCCTTGGAGATATTGAGAAGCTTCACGGTACTCAAGGCCAAAACTCTCTATCCTTTGCCAAGAAAGCCCTGAGTCCCTCAACTTTTTTACCTCTGTAAGCAATCCTTTTTTGAGCATAGCAAGAAATCTTTTCTTGATGAGTTTTCTCAACGCCTCCGGAGATTTTTTCAGCCCAAGAAAAATAACAGGATAGCCGCCCACAGAAGTGGGCGAGCCTCGCTCCGCTCCGCGGAGCGGGGGGACAGGCCTGCCCGTTATAAGATTAATTTCGAGAGCGCGGATGAGCCTTCTCTTATTCTTCGATTCAATAGTTCTTGCTCTTGCAGGGTCCAATTTCTTAAGTTTTGCGAAAAGCTGTTCTATGCTTTCTTTTTCGAGTTGCTTTCTTAGTTTTATATCTGGCTTTACTTCGGGGATATTCCAGCCGTCAACAACAGAATAGATGTAAAAGGGGCTGCCTCCCACAAGAATAGGAAGCCTTTTCTTTTTCATGATCTGGCCCATAGTTTTCTTCGCAAGAATGCTGTATTGCGCAATAGTGAATCTTCTTTTTGGGGACGCGACACCCAAAAGATGATGAGGCACGCCCATCATTTCTTTTTTAGTCACTTGCCCAGACCCAATTTCCAGGCCTTTATATACCTGGCGTGAATCAGCGGAAATAATCTCGCCATCGAATTTCTTTGCGAGTTTTACTGCAAAAGCGCTTTTCCCCGAAGCGGTCGGGCCGACAATAACAAGGAGTTTTTGATTTTCCACGTTAGTGGATCTCTTCGCGTTTCTCTTTCCAGAACGTTCTGAGCTGTTCCAAGAACTCTATGAATACCTGGAAGGGAGCCTCAATGAGCACGTTCAAAAGAATGGAAAGAATGTTGTATCGCACCAGCTGGCCCGAGAACCATTTCCCGGTTTGAATAACAGGCAGGAAAAAGAAGTCGAATATTCCGAACAAGAATCCTTGTGATTGTTCTCCCACCATAAGTTCTCTTGAGCGGTGGCGAATGCGCGTTCCTCCGTAGGAAACCAAGGAAAGGAATAGCAAGAACACCACCATAGAAAGGAAGCTGAAACCTGCTTTGTTAAGCACCCAGGCTAGACCCCCAAAAGTCACAACGAACGTGAGCAGGTATACCATGACTACCAGGAATGCCAGGAACCCTTTCCGCTTCTTTGGGAGCGAAACTTCTTTTATGCTCTTTCGTTCGTTTTCGAGAGTGATCTTTGTTACCTCAAGGAGCATGCGCTGCAGATTTTCTTCGCTTGAGGATTTCACGCTCATAACCAACGCGAGCAAGAAGAGCGGAGGAACGCTAATGCTCCAGCCAATGGCTGAGTAATTCACGCCGTGGTTGAGGTATTGGTCGAAAGGAACCTCTAGAGCAAGGGCTATCAATACCTTTGAAAGGAACACAGACAAAGTGCTGAAGAAAGCGGCTTTGCGCATGCGCTTCTTGAGCTTGATAAGCCTCTTGTTGTATGCTTCCCGAATAGCTGTTTCGAAGCTTCCTGATACTGCGACGATATTCTCGAATCCGGTAGGGTCTTTGGTAAGGATGTCTCCAACAAGAAGGTACGGGGTATCGTAATTTTCGATTATTTGATAGAACTTCTCCCCAAGCGGATGTTTGAGCAAGTTCTCGATACGTTCTTTTGTTCCTTGGATAGTTTGCGCAATGCTTACAAGGGCAGAACTATCCACTGACTTCCAGTTGGGATAAAATCGTTCCAGTAAGTGCAGGGCTATAGTGGGGTCATCGAGCTTGTACAGAGAGCGGTGCACTCCCACATAGATAAGGAATACTCGGTCTTCTTCTGTGATGCGGTCGGTATCTTTTCTTCTCACCTGGACTCGTTCCTTCATGTCTTCAGCCATCCAATCGATAAGCGCCTTTTCTCTTGTGGGTGGAGCTAGGAGTTCCTCAATTTCGCACGAACCCAAAGCAAGCAGCCAGTTCTCAAGCCGGCCTTGCTGGTTTCCTTCGACATAATGCTTGCTGTTTTCCATGATAGCAGCAAGCTTGTTGATAATGCGCTGGACCTCCTCTATTTTTTGGGTAGGAATGCGGTTGTTTGGGAAATGCCCGCCCCTAATAAGCTCCTGAAGAAAAGGTTCTGCCATTTCTCCCGTGTGTTCGGCCAACAGTATTCTGCGCCTGAAGATCCTGTCTATGGCAGTTTTGCGCAAGAGGTGTTCTTCTCTCCAATCAACAACGCCTCGTATCTTTTCGTAGAATGACGCTACTTTTGAAGCGACCTCGTCAACGCCAATGGTGCCTTGCGCTTCTTTGGGTTCAAGCGACTGATACCAAATCTTATACTGCTCAATTAACCTTTTTGCTTTTTGCGAAAGTTCCATAGAATATTATACTTTTTTAGCAATTTCTTCTTGAACCTTTTTTAAAAAATCTGCAACAGAAAGCTGGCCAAGATCTCCTTTGCCTCTTTGGCGCACGCTCACGGTCCCTGCGTTTTCTTCTTTTTCACCCACTATTAAAAGATAGGGAATCTTCTGCATTTCTCCCTGCCGTATCTTTTTTCCAAGCGTCTCATTCTCGTCTTTGAGTTTTACTCTGAATTGAGAGAGCTTTGCGTGCACGCTCTGCGCGTATGCATTCAGTTTGTCAGAGATAGGGAGCACCCATATCTGCTCAGGGCTCAACCACAAAGGGAATGCTCCTGCGTAATGCTCAATAAGAAAAGCAATAAAGCGCTCGTGTGAACCCAAAGGAGCTCGGTGAATGACATACACAGGCTTGTCTTTTCCGTCTTTGTCTTTGTACGTAAGGTTGAAGCGCTTGGCAGCAATAAAATCAAGCTGGTTCGTGGAAGCTGATTCTTCTCTTCCAACAACGCTCTTTATCTGGAAGTCTACTTTTGGCCCATAGAAAGCTGCTTCGCCTTCCGCGAATTCAAAAGGAAAGCCAGAACGTTTCATGGCGCTTTGCACTATTCCCACTGCTTTTTTCCAGCCTTTGGGGTCAGTAATGTACTTTGCCTTGTCTCGAGAAGGCAGAGAAAGCCGCATGCGAAAGTCTTTGATGCCAAACACCTTTGTGTACCAAAACTCATGCAGCTTCATGACTTTCAAGAATTCTTCCTCTACCTGTTCTTCGGTGCAGTAGATATGTGCGTCATTCTGCGTCATTCCGCGCACGCGCAAAAGCCCGGCCAACGTGCCAGACAATTCATAGCGATATACGGTTCCGTATTCGGCGAATCTCAAAGGAAGATCTCTCCAGCTTCTTTGTTCTGCCTTATAGATCAAATGGGTGTGCGGGCAGTTCATGGCTTTGAGATAGTATGTTCCGTCATCCAACTCCATAGCAGGGAACATGCTGTCTTTGTAATAGGGGAGATGACCAGAAGTTTTGTACAAAGTGTCTTTGGCGATATGCGGAGTGGTTACTCTTTGGTATCCCCATTCTTTTTCAATTTGCTTTGCGTAGGCTTCTATCTCGTCTCGCAGAATAGTGCCATTAGGCAGCCACAAAGGAAGCCCTGGGCCAACTTCAGAAGCAAAGGTAAAGAGTTTGAGTTTTTCTCCCCACACTCTGTGGTCGCGTTTCTTTGCTTCTTCAAGCTGCCACAAGTGCGTATCAAGTTCTTTCTTGGTTGTAAAAGCCGCTCCGTATACGCGAGTGAGCATGGGATTCTTTTCGCTTCCTTTCCAGTAGGCTCCTGCGACATTGAGAAGTTTGAAACCGTCCAGAGGAAGTTCTTTGGTATTCTTTACATGGCCGCCTCTGCATAAATCCAAAAACGCGTCGCCGGTGTATACCATTCCAACTTTTGATCCTTTATCCTTAATCTTTAACTCCTTGATAAGCTCAAGTTTAAAGGGCTGCTTTAGCTTCTTGAAATGCGTGGAAGCTTTTTGTGAAGTCCAAAGCTCTTTTTTGAAGGCAAGGTTTTGTTTCGCGATTTCACGCATTTCTTTCTCAATACGAGATAAATCAGCGTCGGTAATCTTGAGATTCCCAAAATCATAATAGAACCCGTTCTCAATAACCGGTCCAATTCCTAAGGGAACCTCAGGATAGAGCTTTTGTACGGAAGCTGCCAAAAGGTGGGCAAACGAATGTCTTGCCCTGAGTATATCGAAGGGCCGCATCTCATCCAAATTCTGCATGTTTCCAATAGTAGCACAAAAGCCCCCAACACAAAAGTGTCAGGCGAAGACTTATTTTTCTTTTTTAGTTTCTATAAGCTTACGCTTTTTGAGAAAAGTCAGAATTGAAAAACCGCACTTTTTGCATAATTCCGTTCTTTGCAGAAGCCCAAACCCGACTGTTATGGAATCGTTCTTAATCTGTTTCTTGCATAAATCGCATTTTGTTATCCTCATGGTAACTTTATTATAAACGATGAAAAATGGGTGTCAATTGGAAACTAAGCGAAGCTTAGTTATTCATTTGAAACTAAGTGACACTAAGTTTAACTTAGTTATCAGATACCGTGGGAAAATACATGCTATCGCATGAATATTTCCACGCTTGACTTTTTGTATGATATATGCTATTATAACTTTGTAAAAAGTAGTTCTTTGAGAACAATCCAGAGCGGCGAAATGGACATTTCCGCCTCATCGGCGGATATGCCGAAGAGGCATAAGCAAGGAACATTCAGAAAATCAGAAACGGAATGAAGAACGAAAGTTAGTGTTCATCTCGCCGCTATGGAAAAGGAGCCGTAGTGGTAAGAACATTGAAAATAAAAATAGGACGCTTTCTCCAAAGCGTCCGGCGTCTGCCTCTTTGGCGGATTGCCTTCCTGGCAACGGGATTGGGAGGCGGTGAGGAAGTGCTTTGCTTCTTCTCAATATCTCCCGCGGAGCGCGGGATTGCTATAGAAAGCCCCGATAAGAGTCGGGGGAAGGAGGAGAAATGGAATTCTCCATGCTACCGACCAGCAGCGGCCAGACGGTCGCCGAGCGCCGCAAAGGACTTGAGCCCTTTGCGGAAGCCCTCAAAGGAGGGCGCAAGGT
>Ga0155788_133_pt1 | contig 8318 bp, 7 predicted proteins | sample RifCSPlowO2_01_FD_107442 | JGI IMG/M metagenome (GOLD analysis project Ga0155788, IMG submission 107442) | Candidatus Wildermuthbacteria bacterium RIFCSPLOWO2_01_FULL_47_18 | reverse complement strand
GCGTATGAGCGGGCTGCTATGGCTTTGGAGTCGTTGGGAGAAGACGTGGAAACCCTGCATAAGAGGGAAGGAATGAAAGGTTTAGAAACTATTCCTGGAGTAGGGAAAGGCATTGCCGAGAAAATAGAAGAATACTTGAAAACAGGCGAAGTGAAGGAGTATGAGAAGATGCGGAAGGATATGCCCGTGAATATGGACGAGCTTGGGTTAGTTGAAGGTGTTGGTCCTAAAATGATGCGAGACCTGTGGAAGTATTTAAAGGTGAAAGACCTCAAAACTTTGGAAGCTGCAGCAAAAGCAGGAAAGATACAAAAGCTTCCAGGCTTTGGCTTAAAAACCGAGCAGAACATTCTTCACGGCATTGAGTTTGCGAAGAAATCCGGCGGCAGATGGCTCCTCGGAACCATATATCCCTACATGGAAGAAATCGTAGCAACGCTCAAAGATTCAAAACTCTTGAAAGAAGCAGTCGCGGCAGGTTCCATTCGGAGAATGAAGGAAACCATTGGAGACGTGGATATTCTCGTAACCACCAAAAAGCCAAAAGAGATCATTGAGTATTTCCTTTCCCGCGTGAAGTACAGCAAGCTTTGGGGCAAAGGGCCTACCAAGGTTTCTTTGCGCACATTGCAGGGCTTTGACATTGATGTTCGCGTGCTCGATGAGGAAGTATTTGGAGCAGGACTCCAGTATTTCACCGGGTCCAAAGAGCACAATGTGAAATTAAGGACCCATGCCATTCAAAAAGGATACAAACTCTCTGAGTATGGGTTATTCAAGGGTAAGAAACGCATTGCCTGCAAAACAGAGGAAGAAGTGTACAAAGCATTGGGCATGCCTTACATTGAGCCTGAAATGCGCGAAGATGCGGGAGAGATCGAGGCGGCTCTTGCAGGAAATCTTCCCAATGTTCTTCCGTATGATTCCTTGAGAGGAGATTTGCAGATCCAAACTGATTGGAGTGACGGGAACAATTCTATTGAGGAAATGGCAAGAGAAGCAAGGGCCCAGGGTCTTGAATATATTGCCATCACTGACCATACAAGAGATCTTGCGATGACCGGAGGTTCAGACGAGAAAAAGCTCTTGCGCCAAATGGCTGCCATAGACAAACTCAACAAGAAGCTTTCAGGGATAAGGATCCTCAAGGGGGCTGAGGTGAATATTAGGAGAGACGGTACGCTGGATGTCGCGAATGGAGTGCTCGCGAAGCTCGACGTAGTGGGGGTGTCAGTGCATTCGCTTTTTAAAATGACCCAGAAAGACATGACGGAGAGGATTATGCGCGCCATGAAAAACCCGCATGTCGACATTGTATTCCACCCCACAGGCAGGCTTATTCACAAGCGCGAGCCCTATGCCCTGGATATGGATGCTTTGATAGGGGAAGCAAAGAAGACGGGAGTTGTCCTAGAAGTAAACGCGTCTCCTCTGCGTCTCGACTTGAAAGACACAGACATTAAGAAGGCAGTAGACGCAGGAGTAAAACTTGTCATCGATTCAGACTCGCACAAAAAAGAACACATCAAATTCTTGAAGTTCGGAATTGCGCAAGCAAGAAGAGGCTGGGCAGAAAAGAAAGATATTCTCAACACCCTGCCGCTTGGCCAGCTGCTTGACTTTCTGAGAGCCAAAGGATAACGTTCGTTAATATGCCAAGAGAACTATCCGCGGGCTCTCTCGTATTCCGCGAAGAAAACAAGAAACCATTTTTTCTTTTACTCCATTACCCGGGCCGCAGGAGAAGCGGAAGGGGATATTGGGATTTCCCCAAAGGGCACGTTGAAGCAGGGGAGAATGAAGAGCAGACCGTGAGAAGGGAGGTTGCGGAGGAAACAGGCGTTAAAGACCTTGAGTTCATGAAAGGATTCAGGCAGACCATCAGGTATTTTTTCCAAACGCAGGAAGCCAGGATTTTCAAAGTGGTTATCTTTTACCTTGCCAAAACAAAAACAAAGGACGTGAAAGTGTCCTTTGAGCACACGGGTTACCAGTGGGCAACCTATGGAGAGGCAATGAGCCAGCTCCAATTCAATAACGCGAAGATCCTACTCAACAAGGCGCATCAGTTCCTTTCAAAGGAACCTAGCTCTTCTCACTCTTGAGGCCCCGTACCTTCTCAACGATCGTTTTAAAGAGAGCGGGTTTTGTGTTAGCAAAGGTAGCCAATATCTTGCGGTCAAGCTCAACGTTCTGTTTCTTTAAGAGGTTGATGAATCTGCTGTACGAAATGCCCTGGGTTCTCAAGGCTGCTCCCAGGTTCGTTTCCCAGAGCTGGCGGAACTTGCGCTTCTTCGTTCTTCTGTCGCGGAACGCGTACGTCCATGCCTTCAGCATGGCTTCTTTCGCTCTGCGGTATTTAGATTTCCTCGTCCACATGAACCCTTTGGTGTGGCGGAGGAGGTGTTTTCTCCTTTTTTGGGCAATAGTGCCTCGTTTAACGCGTGCCATAAAATTAAAACTTCAGCATTTTTTTAATTGCTCTCGACTCAGGGGCAGACAGCTCGATCCACCGGCGCATCTTTCTGATCTTTTTCCCGCGTTCTTTGGCTAGACCGTGGTCTTGTCCAACAGCTCTTCTCAATACCTTTCCGGTTCGGGTTATTTTGAATCTCTTGGTGATAGATTTTCTTGTTTTCAGTTTGTTCATATTATTTCTTCGTGATGATGAGCGATAGCCCCGCGGGCTCCATTTTTGGTTCGCGGTCTATGGTAATAGGAATGAGAGCTCGCACTATTTCCAGGAACTTCTCCGCCTTTTCTCTCGCGAATGTTCCCATGGCTTTCTCCCGCCCCCGCAGGCGCATGACAATTCTTACCGTGTCTCCCCGTCCCAGAAAGAGTTTTGCCTGTTTTGCCCTTGTTTCCATGTCGTGGGTTGAGATCCCGAAGGTGAGCCTCACTTCTTTAAGCCTACTTGCTTTTTGCTGGCCTGCTTTTCGCTCTTTCTTTCCCTGCTGGTACAAGAACTTTCCATAGTTTCCCAGCTTGCACACAGGAGGGTCTACCTTTTCTGTTACTTGGATAAGGTCGAGCCCCTTGCTCTTTGCAAGAGAAAGCGCCTCTTCAAGAGGCAGAAGGCCAACCTGTTTCCCGGCTTCGTCAATAAGCCTCACCTCTTTTGCCCGTATTTGGTTGTTTACAAAGGTATGCTTCGTCAAAATATTCTGTTTCTTTGTGGACACGGCGGGTCCCGACCCCACGTCCAAGAAGTAATCACTCCGAACTCTACAGGCGTATCCCAGTTGAAAGAAACGAGAGAAGTCGTGAACTGGGCAAAACCTCCTCCCTTGAGCCCTGCTGTTTCAAGTAGTTTCCTGGGCTTATTCAGAAATTACCCTAAATCTCGATGGGTTGACACCCGACTCATATATCGAGAGTCAATGAGTCAGATGGCCTAAGCGCTTTTATGCGTAGGCAAGTTCCCTTTGCGGGGAAAATATGTTGGCATTTTTGGTGCCCCTAGTTCGTTAACGAGTGCCTAGGAAACTCGGCCTGCATTCAGGAGCAATTAGTCTCCCTGTCAATGCCTTATTCGTGCCCATTTGCTTCAATATGTCTGTTTGTGAAGAGCTTGCTGGATCTCTCTTACCACTTCCTCTTTTTTGAGTTTTTCCCTCTTGTCCCACTTTTTCTTGTGGCGGGCAAGGGCAAACTCCAGCTTAATCTTCCCAGCAGGAGTACTATACACCCTTAAAGGAATTAAAGTCAACCCCCGCTCTGTTGTTTTCCCAATAAGGGAGCTGAGCTCTCTTTTCTGCACGAGCACTTTGCGCGAGCGCTCTTGTTGGAAGTTCGAAGGGGTGTTTTTGGGCTGGTAAGGGGGAATGTTGCTTCCCACAAGCCACAGCTCCCCGTTTTTCATCACAACATAGGTTCCCGCAATTTGCATGCGGCCCAAGCGCGCAGACTTTACTTCGGCCCCTTGCAGCGCCAAACCGCCTTGGAACCTCTCCAAGATCTCAAAAGAAAAACCCGCTTTCCTATTTTCAGCAAGAATATCCACGTTTTTATTCTACGGGAAAATGCAGTAGACTGAAAGAATGATAGAAACAGAGCTTAGAGAAGTTATAGAGAAAGCGGCAGGAGAGCGAGTGGTGCTCGAGCACCCCGCGAATTCTGAGCACGGCGACTACTCAACCAATATTGCTTTGGTTTTGGCTAAAAAGCTCAACAAAGATCCCCGGGAAGTTGCGGAGGAGATTTTGTCAAAAGTCAAAAGTCAAAAGTCAAAAGTTTTTGATAGCGTTCAAGTAGCTGGCCCCGGCTTCATAAACTTCTTCCTTTCCCAAAATTACCTTATGGGTGAAATGGGGGAAGTGCAGAAGAAAAAAGAAAAGTACGGAACATCTGTTTCTTCCAAGGGCAAGAAAGTCATGGTTGAGTTTACAGACCCCAATCCTTTCAAAGAGTTCCACATCGGCCACTTGTACAGCAACATTGTGGGAGAAAGCTTGTCGCGCGTGTTTGAGAGCCAAGGAGCTTTGGTGAAACGGGCGAACTACCAGGGCGATGTTGGCATGCATGTCGCGAAAGCAGTGTGGGGAATGAAAAAGAAAATGGAGGCAGACAAACTGAGCCTGGCTGGGTTGGCAAAGAAAAGCCTGGAAGAGCGCGTAAAGTTTCTGGGCCAGAGCTATGCCCTGGGCGCGGATGCGTTTGAACGTGACGAGAGCGCAAAAAAAGAGATAGGGGAGCTCAATAGAAAGATATTCGCCTTAGATAAAGAGATCAAAGAACTCTATCTCAAAGGCAGAAAGTGGAGCCTCGACTATTTCGAGAAGATATACAAGCGCCTGGGAACAAAGTTCAACTATTACTACTTTGAAAGCAAGGTAGGAAAAGTAGGGCTTGAAACAGTGAAAGAAGGCCTGAAAAAAGGCATTTTTGAAGAAAGCCAGGGAGCAGTTATTTTCCCCGGAGAAAAGTATGGACTGCATAGCAGGGTGTTTATCAATTCGCAAGGTCTCCCTACGTATGAGGCAAAGGAACTGGGTTTGGCTCCCACAAAGTACAAGGACTTCAAATACGATACCTCGGTTATTGTTACGGGAAACGAGATCATTGGGTACTTTAAGGTGCTTATCCAGGCGCTCAAGCTTTTGAGCCCCGAAATTGGGAACAAAACCTTTCACGTGAGCCACGGAATGGTTCGCTTGCCAGAAGGCAAGATGTCGAGCCGCACAGGAAAGATCCTCGCGGGTGACGAACTCATAGACCAGGTGCAGGGAAAAGTGCTCGAGCGCATGAAAACTTCCGGGAGCGAGGTTCCGCAAAAAGAATGGGAAAAAGCCGCGGAGAAAATAGCTTTAGCTGCCATTAAATATTCTTTGCTTAGAGTAACTCCTGGCAAAGACATCATCTTTGATATCGATACATCCTTGAGCCTCGAAGGCGACAGCGGCCCGTACCTTCAGTACACTTACGCCCGAGCCAAAAGCATCCTCCGTAAAGCAAAACTAAGTGACACTAAGTTTCCAAAACTAAGGGAGACTAAGTTTGAAAAGGAGGAGATGGATGTTTTGAGGTACATATATAAATTTCCAGAGGTTGCGGCCGAAGCTGCAAGGCTTTTTTCTCCCAACATGGTTGCGCAGTTTGCGGTGGAGCTTGCGCAAAAATACAACGTTTTTTATAACGTTCTTCCCGTCCTACAAGCAGAAACAAAAGAATCGAAACAGTTTCGTCTTGCTCTCACTTCAGCCGTCGCCCAACTCCTCCAAAACAGCCTTCACCTCTTGGGCATCTCAACCCTCGAGCGCATGTAGTTCAAACTAGGCCCGGCCTAGTTTTGGTTGAAATGTGAATAAAAAATACATATGTACATTTTGCTCACAAGTACTGTTTTGCAACAGTGTTGTTTGAGTAGGGCATGTATATACACTAGCAAGTGTTTCCAAGGTCCTGAGGGATTACGCGAGTATTGACAAGAAAATCTTCCTATTGTATAGACTTATTAACGAAAGAAAGGGTGAGAAGGAGGCAGAACGTGCAGATCGAATCAGACCGAGTAGTAGGTTTGTTGTCCTTCACCGCGGAGACAGACGAGGAGGGAGAAGTTCTTAAGGCGATTAATTCCACAATCAAGTTTGGTCGAGTCCTTCCATATGAAGGACGAGGCGGTGTTAACCACCCCAACGTCCCGCTCGACCAGCACATGTGGCTTCGTTTCTCTTACGATGTGGGCGGCAAGAAGTTCGAGCTACTCGCCACAACCGAGGAAAGCGAGAAGATAGTGCGTCAGATGCGCGACGCGCTCTACTATGGGGGCGGCGGGCTCATCTTTGTCGGCTATTACATCCGGAATGGAAAGCACTTCGCACAATTCGCCATCGGCGCGTGTCGGGTGTGCCATAAGCCCGTAATCTCCAGGGTTGAGTGTGAGTGGCGCTACTGCGATACCTGCGCCGAGAAATGCGAGCATCGGTACGAACGCGGTGCCGTACATGGGGATGGGGTGGACCTGGGTGTGGGCGAGTTCTGTGGCAACTGCGGCAGGGCAAAGCCAAAAGTTGAGGGAGAGCAGGAAAAGCCCTTGTACGACCACCACATCGCAGCAGAGCAAGAACTTGGGGTGCGGGTGTTTTACCAGAACCTTCCTGGTATCACCCCGCAGATGATCAAGGGGCTTAAAGAAGGAACCCTGAAGAAGGTTCTTGTCGTAGAGGACAACCAGGAATGGTCCAGTCTCATTCGCAGAGGTCTCGGTGACAAAGTTCTGGTGGTCCAGGCCTTCACCATGGAAGAGGCAGAAGCCGTATTTGAACGACACCCTGATCTCGCCGTCATCCTCATGGATGCCTGTGTGCCTGGCGACAAGCCCAACACCATGGGACTGGTCCGCAAGATGAGGAAGACCTTCAAGGGTCCAATCGTAGCCATCTCGAACTACGACAAGTACCGCGAGGAACTCATGCGCGCAGGCTGTGACTACGAGGCAGAAAAAGACGACGTTGCCAAGAAAGTCCTCGAGCTTGTGGGCGCTGCGTAGCGAGTTGTACCCAAAACCTTCACATATGGGCCCATCCAAGGCGTCAAACCCTTGGCTGGGCTTTTTCTTTTGGTTGAAAATAAGCGGGAGAAGTGATAGTTTGGAGGATATGAATCCGGATTTTCCTAAGCTAGAAGAAGAGGTTTTGGAGGTTTGGAAAAAGGAGAAAACGTTTGAAAAGTCTCTCGCAAGGAGGAAAAAAGCTCCCAAGTTTGTGTTTTTTGAAGGGCCGCCTACTGCGAATGGAATGCCAGGGATTCACCATGTACTGGGCCGTTCGTTCAAAGACATCATTCTGCGCTACAAAACCATGCGGGGATTTTTGGTCAACAGGAAGGGGGGGTGGGATACGCATGGTTTACCCGTAGAGCTTCAAGTTGAAAAGGAGCTTGGGTTGAAGTCAAAGAAAGATATTGAGCAGTATGGTATCGCCGCGTTTAACAAAAAGTGCAAAGAGTCTGTGTGGAAGTACAAAGGTGACTGGGAAAAACTCACAGAACGCATGGGTTTTTGGATTGATCTGAAAAACCCATACATTACCTACGAAAACTCGTACATAGAAACTTTGTGGCAGATCATCAAAACGTTCTGGCAAAAGAAGCTGTTGTACAAAGATTATAAAGTGGTTGCCTACTGCCCCCGATGCGGAACTCCGCTTTCAAGTCATGAAATGGCGCAAGGGTACAAGACAGTCAAAGAACGTTCGGTGTATGTAAAGTTCAAAGTTGAAAAATCAAAGATCAAAGCGCCAGAAAATACATACTTCTTGGCGTGGACCACCACCCCTTGGACCTTGCCCGGGAATGTTGCTTTGGCAGTGCACCCGAAAATTATATATTCTCTGGCGCAAGTTGGGAGCGAGCACTTTATTCTCGCAAAAGACTTGGCAGTAAAAATCCTTGGAGAGCACAAGGTTATTAAAACATTTCTTGGCTCAGAATTGGTTGGGAGTTCGTACGTTCCTCTGTTTAAGTTCGGCACAGGAGAAAAAGGCAAAAAAATATGGGAGGTAGTTCCGGCAAATTTTGTTTCGGTAAAAGAGGGAACAGGTATTGTGCATACTGCGGTAGCCTACGGCCAGGATGACTTTGAGCTGGGCAAAAAAGAGAACCTCGCGATGCTCCACTTGGTGGATGAGCGAGGAAAGTTCAAAGCAGAGGTTATTCCATGGAAGGGAATGTTCGTAAAAGACGCGGATCCTTTGATCATAGAAGACCTTAAACAGAAAGGTTTGCTTTTGAAAGAAGAACTCTATGAGCACGAGTATCCGTTTTGCTGGAGATGCAGTACGCCTTTACTGTATTACGCAAAAGAAGGATGGTTCGTG
>Ga0155788_120_pt1 | contig 8797 bp, 9 predicted proteins | sample RifCSPlowO2_01_FD_107442 | JGI IMG/M metagenome (GOLD analysis project Ga0155788, IMG submission 107442) | Candidatus Wildermuthbacteria bacterium RIFCSPLOWO2_01_FULL_47_18 | reverse complement strand
CCCCAGAGAATAAGTGCAGGAAGAGAGACGTTGGGTAAAAGGTGAGAGAGGTCTTGGCGGATGATTTTTTCTCGCACTTCTTTCATTACCCCTTGCGAGTATGAAGCGCTGCCAATGCCAAACAGCCTGTAAAACACCTTTCTCATGGGTTTCTTAAAAACAGAAAAAGGAGAGACTGATAACATGCTATTCCCCGCTCGCGCAATCGCCTGAATTGCTTTTGTTCTTGCCTTAGGCCGCCTGCGGATTACTGCGGCAGCATAAAGAATAAGACCCTGCACAAGTTCGGGATGGCCTGTCGCAAGTTTTACCGCAACCTGGCCGCCAAAAGAATGCCCGAGCAGATAAAACTTGGCTAAGCCAAGTTTTTGTGAAAACTGGAAAGCAAACTGCGCGTATTCATCAACTCCCCATGCTTCTTTAGGAGGTTCTGTTCCTCCAAATCCAGGGAGGTCTGGGACAATCACTTGATATCCTTTCTCGGCCAAGCCCTCCATAACCTGGGCATACGCAACCGACCCCCTTCCCCACCCGTGCAACATTAAAATGGTGGGCCCTTGACCCACAGCTCTATAGCAAACCTGTATTCCGTTAACCTCTTGACTTTTTTCTAAAAGCATGGTAGTGTGTAATCTGAGCAAAACAGGAGGAATTGATTTATGTCCGATTTCGTGCTCAAGGAGAATGTGTGGGACCAAATCGAGAAGGGCCTGGACGTACTGTTCAGGATCGTGTTCTGGGGATTACTTGCCCCCGTCCTAATCGTGGCCTACTTGGCCACCGGGGGATGGCTTGATGTCACTCCGGGAAAGGAGGCGACGTGATAAAGTTCCGTGAACTGTGGCAGGCCAATCGAGACCTCCTCTGGATAGTGCCCACGGTTTTCGTGGCAATCGCTATCGGATTGTTCCTTCTTGGTCGTGCCTTCGGGACGATCAGGTAGGTAAGGGAGTCTCTAACAGGATTCTCAACGGGCCGGGTCTAACCAACTCGGCCTTCTATTTTTTTCTTCCCAATATATTTTTGAAGAGCTTTCGGAATTTCTATACTGCCGTCTTTCTGCTGAAAGTTTTCCATGATCGCGATCAATGTTCTCCCAATAGGAAAACCTGTTGCATTCAGCATATGCACAAACTCTGTTTTACCTTCCTTTGTCTTGAATCGAGTATTCAGCCTTCTTGCCTGAAAATCAGTTGTGTTTGAGGCGCTGCTCACCTCCCTATACTTATTCTGCCCAGGCAGCCATGCCTCAATATCTATGGTAGAAACCGCGGGCCGCGACATATCTCCTGCTGCCAATTGAACAACTTGATACGGAATATCCAGCGCCTGCCAGAGTTTCTCTTCAAAAGAAACCAGGAACTTGTGCTCTTCCCTGGATTTTGCAGGATGGCAAAAGCTGAACAGCTCAACCTTATCGAACTGGTGCACGCGCAGAATGCCCTTTGTATCTTTTCCGTGCGAGCCTGCCTCTTCCCGGAAAGAAGTAGAAAAAGCAACATACCTTTTTGGCAGCTCCTTTTCTTCAAGTATTTCTCCCTGAAGCATGGGACCCACCGATTGCTCTGCAGTTCCCACCAAGAACATGTTTTCCTTTTCCAAGAAATACCGTTCTGTCAAGTCTTCCTTGGTATCAATATACCCCATATCTTTCATCATCTCTTTCCTAATGAGAACAGGGGGAATAATTGGAATAAACTTCTCCCTTGCAGCGTAATCCATTGCCATGCGCACAAGCGCAAACTCCAGAAGCACCAGATCTCCTTTGATGTATGCGAACCGGGAACCCGACACCTTAGTGGCACGCTCAACATCAATGACACCAAGCGCCTCTCCCAATGCGAGGTGATCTTTGGGCTCAAAAGAAAACTTAGGAAGCTTCCCTACCTGTCTCAAAACAATATTTGCCTCCTCTCCTCCCGCGGGAACATCTTCTTGAGGAATATTGGGAAGCTCGAGCAAGAGTTTCTGCAGTTGTTCATCTGTTTCTTTCAGCAAGGGCTCTTTTGTTTTGATTTCTTCCTTAAGGGCTTGTGCCTGGGGAATCTCATCTTTGCCGAGCTTGTTCTGCTGCGCTTTCAAACCTTCAACCTCCTGCAGCAGCTCCCGCTTCTTTGTATCGAGTTCCAGCATCTTTTTCACGTCAAAAACCACTCCCCTCTTCTTGCAAGCTTCTTGTATCTTCTCTGGATTTTCTCTAATGAATTTTATGTCTAGCATATGTTTGCCTAAGCTTCGCTTAGGACGAAACGTCCTAAGCGAAGCTTAGGCAGTTTTACTACTTTGGTTTCATAGTTGGGAACAGAATGACTTCGCGAAGGCTGTGGGAATCGGTCAAAAGCGCGGTTAGCCTATCAATGCCCATGCCAAACCCTGCCGCAGGAGGCATACCATATTCCAAAGCCTCAATAAAGTCTTCGTCCATAGGATGCGCATCTGCCATACCCTCCTTTCTCATCGCTACCTGCGCCTCGAACACTTCCTTTTGTTTTAAAGGATCATTCTGTTCAGAAAAGGCGTTGATCAGTTCCCACCCTGCCACAATAAGCTGGAAAGAGGCTAATTGCGAAGGATTACCACTAAGCTCTTTCGCAAGAGGCTTGGAACCTGCGGGATGATGAATGACGAACGTAGGCTCCCAGAGTTTTGGCAAGCAGAACTTCTTGTAAATAGCGTCTGCTATTTGGAACTTCCCCATTTCCTTTTCTACGCTCACTCCCAGTTCTTTTGCTTTTTTGAACAGCGCGTCTTTGTTCGAAGACTCGATATCAACGTCCGCGAACTTCTTGACTAAAGCCACATACTCAATCCTCTCAAATGGAACTTTGAAGTTTATCTCTTTCCCTTCGTAGGAAATAATTGTTCCTCCGAAAACCTCTTTTAATACAAAAGAAAAGAGCTGCTCCACAAGCTTCATCATATCCTTGTAATCCGCGTATGCCCAATAGAACTCCAGCATGGTGAAGTCTGGATTGTGCTGCCTATCAACCCCCTCGTTGCGGAATATCCTTCCGATCTCATACACTTTCTCGTATCCCCCCACGAGCAAACGCTTCAAGTAGAGCTCTGGAGCTATCCGCAGAAACATATCCATATCAAAGGCATTGAGGTGGGTGGTAAAGGGCTTTGCTTCTGCTCCCCCGTACAAAGGCTGGAGAATGGGTGTCTCTACCTCCATGAACCCTTCTGTTCCCAAAAACTCCCGGAGGCTGCTTACTATTTTTGAGCGCTGTTCGAACTTCTTTTTGACTTCAGGATTGAATAAAAGATCAAGATAGCGCTTGCGGTACCGCTCCTCCACGTCTTGCAAACCATGCCACTTCTCGGGCAAAGGCAAAAGAGATTTTGCCAGCATGGTAAAATCTTTTGCTTCCAGAGTTTTCTCCCCTTTCTTGGTGGAAAACAGCGTGCCCCGAACCTGCACAAAGTCGCCGATGTCAAAAGTTTCCAAGAACAGGCTGTAGACGCTTTCTCCTACCCCGTCTTTCTTGAGATAGGCCTGGAAAGAGCCTGAACCGTCTTCGATATCAAAAAAGGTTGAACCACCGTGTTCGCGCAAACTCTTTATGCGGCCCGCCGCAATAATCTCTTTTTTTGACTTCTCAAGCGCGCCGAACTCCCCAATGAGCTGGGATACGGTATGGGTTCTTTTCAGCTCTCCTGGATAGACCTGAAGCCCCGCAGATTGCAGACGCTCAAGCTTCTTGAGCCTGGCATTCCGTATTTCCTCAATCGCCGCCATATGTATGGATTGTACTGGATTTCCTGTTCCTGGTCAAAATAAAGAGCGGCCAGGTGGTAGTGGGTCCACCCAGCCGCTTAAGGTCCGAACATTACGCCGCGATAGGCTCGCGATCTTTGAGGTAGTCAGGAAGTTTCTCCCGGACATTCCAGCTGAAGACCGTCACAAGGGTGCGCGCGTCCCAAAAATCTTTTTTGACGTTTGAGACTAGCGCATCAATCGTTTCAGTATCCGCTCCTGCGTGACGCATTACCTCCTGAAGATCGAAAGCGCTATTTGCACGCTGAGCAAGACGGCTAAGTTCTTTGTCTACCCACGCCTGCATTTCAGCGCTCTCGCTTTTCGAGAAAAACTTGCTGGGATTAAACCCAAAGAGCCTCTCGAATTTAGCCGCCTTGTCCAACGTTTCCTGTCTACGGACGACTTCCTTCTCCGCTTCCTTTCGATCCTTCTTCCATTCCTGAAACTTGTGCCACGGAAGTGCAACCGCGAGCGCAGGTATCAACGAAATGTGGATCACGCTGCGTAGGTTTCTTAGCCATTGCGTTCGCACAGCCATGAGCCCATGATCCGCCCAATGCGCCACGAAAGACGCATACAGACCGTATGCAACCAACCCAATGGCGATCCAAATCCACGTTCCCATGCTTTTTCTCCTCCAGCGAGTGCTTCTCGCTAGTGCCAGTGCCTCTGGCCAAAAAAAGAACATTTCTACCCAGAGCTTCTGGATAGGCCGGGAGCTTCCCGACTATTGAAAAACCCCACTAGTTCTTCAAACAATCCTAAGATAATATATTCTACAGAAAAAGTCAAGGTTTTGTGCGATAGAAAAATGTACTACAACTCACTACCATGGTAACTTTCTGTAGTAAATCTAGCTAGAATTTCCTTTCAAGAGTCTAAATCGGGAGCGCAACTTTGTTTCGTCTTTTCCCACATTTTCTGCAACTATGACTTTAACTTCAGACTGCGTTAGACCAATCAACTCTTTGAGTATTTCTATCTCTGGATTGCAGTCATACGGATGTATCCAAACACTTTTTTGAAACTGCACAAACTCCAATCTTCTCAGAAAACTTCGCAGTACGTCCCTTTTCCACCTCTCTGTTTGTTTCACGTCAAATATAAGGAGGCGCCACTTGCCGTCCCATACTTTGGGTTTCGAGATCTTCAGCAAATCAATCTGAAACATACCCGCTTTCTTTTTTCCAAGTTCAGTGAGCCAAATTGCGTAGCGACCCCTTCTCTTTTCAACCGCAATTGCGCCTTCTTTACGAAGTCTTTGAAAGGCGGTTTCCAGACTTCTCTGTTTATATCGCTTTGCCCTTGCCCATGTTCGCAAAAACCCGCGCACAAAGTAAGGAGAGGTGGCAGCAATGGTAATCAAGCCCGCAACAGCAATCCAAATAAGAATATCCTCTGTGATTTCTCCTTTTGGCTTTCGAAAATAATACTTTACTCTGCCTTTCATATCGTTATTAATTTACGTCATTACTATACCATGGTGTGATATTGACGTAAACTTTCTTAACGCCTACTTTACTCAATACCGAGGATTTTGTAGGAAATAAAACCAGAGGGAATTCGCACTTGCGCGGTATCTCCTTTTTTCTTGCCTAAAAGCAAAATTCCCAGGGGAGACTCTGTAGATATTTTGCCTCCCATGGGATCTGCTTCCTGGGGGCCGGTAATAGTGAACACCATTTTCTCTTTCCCTGTTTCTATGGTAACAACAGAACCGATCTGAACCACGCTGTTCCCGTTCTTCTGGGGAGCGATAGAAGAGCTTGCGATCGTTTCCTCTATCTCGGCAACCCTGTGGTCCAAAAGATCCTGTTCTTCTCTCGCGTTGTGGTAATCGAAATTCTCGCTCAAATCTCCAAGCGCTATGGCTCTGCGCAACCGCTCCACCAATTCCTTTTGTTTGACATTCTTTAGATACTCGAGCTCCTTCTTTAATTTTTCTAAACCCTCTTTTGTAATAAACATATTATTTTGAAAAATAGTACTGGAATGCTTCCCGCGCCACAGGAAGAGCGGCAACATTGCCTTCTTTTACGTCTTCTACTACCACTACCAGAACGATCTCTGGGTTGTCAAAAGGAGCGAACGCAGTGATCCAACTGTAGAGATAGTCCTTGCCGTCTGGAGTTACCTTCCCTGTTTGCGCGGTTCCTGTTTTTGCCGCCGCTTTCACGGGCAAATCATCAAGCCAGCCTGTAGCAGATCCTCGTGTCACAGTTTGGCGCATTCCTTGGCGTATGACCTCAATATTCTCTGGGTCAAGAAAATTTTCCCTCACAAGGGTTGAGTTAAAACTTTCTCCGCCCTGTATGCTTTTCACCACCTGGGGCTGGAGCAACTTTCCCCTGTTAGCAATTGCGGCTGTTGCTGTTGCAACCTGAAGAGGTGTAACTGCAAAAGGACCCTGCCCTATGGAGAGATGATACGTATCTCCCAGTCTCCAATTCTTATTGATCTCAGGCAATACTCCTTTCCCTTCACCCGGTAAGTCTATATCGGTTTTGCTTCCCCAACCGAACAGCCTCAAATACTCAAGGATTCTTGTGGCTCCCAGGCCCCGGAACTGCTCATGCCCTCCGCCAATGATGTAGAAAAAAGTGTTGACCGACTCTGCAATGGCCCGTTTGATGTCGCTCTGCCCGTGGAACTTCCAGTCGCGAAAGCATTCCTTCTCTTTGGTATATTGATTATCCACGCAAATCTCATACGGCGCAAATAGAGACGTGGTATCTTGTATAACATTCTCTTCAAGCGCGGCCATGCCTACAAAGGGCTTAATGACAGAACCCGTAGGGTACCCCAACCCCGCGATCGCCCGGTTGAATAGGGGTTTTGAGGGATTATTCGAAAGCTTTTCCCAATCCTGGAACGAAAGGCCCTCGGAAAACATATTATTATCAAACGAAGGCAGACTCACCAAGGCAAGCACTCCTCCGGTTCTTGGGTCGAGAGCTACTGCAGCAGCTTTTTTAGCTCCTGTTTGCGAGAAAACATTCTGCAATGCCTTCACAAGGGTTTCCTGAAGCTTTGAGTCAAGCCAGAGCACAACGCTTTGCCCAGACTCGCCTGTTTGCTCAAGGGATTCTGCAATGGTGCGGCCTTGCGCATCTTTTTGGACTACAAACTTCCCGGGCTTTCCTCTCAATACCTTCTCGTATGCTTTCTCAACCCCGTCTTTCCCGATCTGGTCCACAGGAGAATATCCTTCAAGGCCTCCCAGTTCGCTTCGGTTTATTTTGGCCGTATACCCCAAAAGATGAGCGAACATATCCCCTTTTACGTACTCCCGCTTCTTATTCTCAAAAATCTGGCACCCCGGAAAATCCTTTTCTCTCACGTTCAACAGCACCAAAGACTCATGGCTCAGGTTTTCTTTCAAGAGCATGAGGGGGTTTGGATTTTCATCAAACTCTTTTTTCAAAGCACTGAAGTCCTGGTTCAGAAGCTGGGAAGCATGCTTTAAGATACTTTCCTTTTCAAGGTTTGAAAAAGGCATGTCGCGCTTGTCGCACACAAAGTCAAAACTGGGTAGGTTTACCACCAGGCTCACAAGGTTCTGGTCGAGAATGATGCCGCGGTCAGGGGTCAAGAACGTTTCCCGCGCAACGTTTTTGCGCGCCAGCTCCCTGTAATCCGTTCCAGAAAAAGCTTGGAGTGAAAGGGTTTTAGAAAAGAACACGAGAAGCATGAGGAGGAAAGCACCAAAAAACACTCGCAAGGCTGTTTTGGAAATGGGAACTTCAAGCTTCCGCTCTTGCAGGAACCCTTCTTCCAGGTTCTTGCGCGCAAAACTGTCGACAATAACCTCCTGGGGCTCCAGTTCAAGGTTTTTTCTTTCGACGCGGAGGCTGCCTTTTTCAGAAGTGAGGAAATCGAACATAGTACGATTTAATGATCGTTATGGCTAAAGACCCTGCGGATAAAAGCGCGGTGTAAAACCCAAACGGCTTTGAGGAATAGAGGTCGAGCAAGATGCCTGCTACAAGCGCGCTCACAGTCCCAAGCCCAGACGTTGGTTTCTCAAATATGTGAATGAGGATGTAGAGAAAAAGAACAACGTGCGGAACAAAACCGAACACCGTGAAGTGCGCGAGGAAACTTATCTGCGCCATGATGAGAAAGGTGAAAACTATGAACAGCACCAAGGCTGTTTTGAAAAAACTGCCAAAACTGAAAGAAGGAGCATCGTATTCCATGAAAGAAATGGTAGACAAGTGTTTGGAAGAGGCCATGCGATCTATTACTTCACAGTAGTAATAACAAAGAATAATCCCAAGTTCTCCTGTTCCGAAAGGAGGAAAAGGGTCGCACTCTGAAAGGGATCTGCGGGGTTACTTGAAAGGGATTGAACTTCTCCCACGAGCAGATTTTCAGGAAATACGAGGCCCAATTTCGTGGTCACCACGATATCCCCTTTCTCAAGGCTCTTTTCCTTGGAAACCAGGGAAAAAGCTGCGCCAAATCTTCCATTTCCCTTTACGAGTCCGGAAATATCTTTGCCTACGACTTTTCCATCAAAAGAAACTTCGGGATGCGATACAAGAAGAACCTTGGAGAAGTCCTCAAGAACCTCGCCAACCTTGCCTATTAATACGGAGCTGGGAGTGATGACAGGCATTCCGCTTTTCACACCTTGCTTTTCTCCGACGTCTATAAGAATGCTGTCTTCTCCCGGGTCTCGAGCAAGGATATGGGTTTCAAGAAACTCGAACTTCTCAGGAATTTTAAGATTCAAGGCTTTTCGCAATTGCTCGTTTTCTTCCTCTGTTCCTTCCAGGCTGACAAGCCTTTGTACCAAAGAATGAACCTGGGAACGCAGCAATTCTGTTTCACTTTCTCCTCCGCTCCCCTTTTCCCAGAAGAATGACAGGGCCGGGGAAGTGAGCGAATAAAAAAAGTTGCGCACGCTTGAGCTAAACAAGTTCAACGAGACAACCAGTATAAGTATCAGGGAAATTAAAACTGCCCTACTGCGCAGTGAAGAAAATTGCATTAGAGCATTATATCAAAATTCTAGACATTGTAGGAGGG
>Ga0155788_112_pt1 | contig 8969 bp, 10 predicted proteins | sample RifCSPlowO2_01_FD_107442 | JGI IMG/M metagenome (GOLD analysis project Ga0155788, IMG submission 107442) | Candidatus Wildermuthbacteria bacterium RIFCSPLOWO2_01_FULL_47_18 | reverse complement strand
TTCATATCCCTTATGACCTTTCCCGCGAGATATATTTCATCCCCTTCCTTTATTGAGGTAATAAGGTAGGGCTGATTGAACCACAAAACTCTCACCGCTCCTGTTTTATCTTCAAGAAGAGCTGTGATAAGAGACATTCTTTTTTTAAATGTTCTCACTTCTTGTATCTCCAATATCTTTCCCGCGACGCAAAAACTCATTCCTTCTTTGAGCTCCGCAATGGGAGTTATCTTTGAGAAGTCTTCGTAGGCGCGGGGGAAATAAAAAAGAAGGTCGCGCGCGTTCGCAATCCCAAGCCCTTTCAGCCGTTTTTGGTACACCGGGCCAACCCGAGGAACTTCAGAAAGAGAAGTTGAAAGGTTCATACTATTGGTGCGCCCGAGAGGAATCGAACCTCTATCAAGGGATCCGCAATCCCTCATTCTGTCCGTTGAACTACGGGCGCATGTTTTTCAATATACCCTTTTTAAGGGAAAATTCAAGCATAAAAAAGCACCGGCTTTGTGGGCACGGTGCGAATCCTCTGCACGATTCAATCATAGTACAGGGGATAGAGAGGGTAGGTTAGTGTGGGAACCCGGCCCTCATCTTTAGGGGGCGAAAAGGGCTTCGCCGGTCTCGTCCTCTCTTGATATTCCAGACATGTTGCGCCGGATCGGGGCAGCCTTCGTCGTGGAGCCTGTGGTGCTCTACTGCGCGCGTGATTTCTTCACGCCTATTTCTTGCTTGTCTGCAGGACTGAGTGACACTGTGGGCGGTTCTGCAGAGGTTGCAGATTGTTGCCATGCGTACTTTCCTCGCTTTCTTGCTTTAAAATAGCAGATAGGAAAAAAATACGCAAGTTGATTTTTTCTATAATTTGAGTACAATAGTAGTGTTTAGGAGGAGTACCCAAGTGGCCGACGGGAGCACGCTGCTAATGTGCCAAGGGGTAACACCCTTCGTGGGTTCGAATCCCACCTCCTCCGCATATATGTTCAGGGGCGGGGTGTCTGAGCGGTTGAAAGAGATGGTCTTGAAAACCATTAAGGATGCAAGTCCTTCGTGAGTTCGAATCTCACCCCCGCCGCAGCGTAATAAATTTTCTTTGAAAATCTAAACGGTGCTATTCAATGTTTTATTACGTTTACATCCTTCAAAGCCAAAAAAACAAAAGCTTGTATATTGGGTATACTGGCGATTTAAAACAGAGATTTAAAGCACATAACAATGGCGAGAGTCTGGCTACAAAACCGTTTCGGCCCTATAAGCTGGTTTTCTACGAAGCATTTTTGAGTAAACAGGATGCAAGGCGCAGGGAGGAATATTTAAAATCTGGGTGGGGCTTGAGAACGATTAAAAAGATGTTAAGAGATTTGATTTACTAGGAGTCGCCGATTTTCAAAGAAAATTTAAACGCTGCCGGGACGTTAAATTTTACTGCGTAAAATTTTTACGTCCCGCTTTTTATTTTCTCTTGCAACAGGGCTGTGGTAGAATAAAGACTGTCCTTCGACTACGCTCAGGATATAATGGCTATTGCACACTTTTCTTGATATACTACATGAAACTACCTTTCCGTTCATTCAAATTTTTACCAAAGACTTTTCTTGGAGTGGATATTGGGACGTCTGCCATTAAAGTGGTGGAGTTGAAGCGATGGGGAGAGAGGAGGAGCCTGAAGAATTACGCGGAACTCCAATCTTCCTCGCTGTATGACAAGCCGTTTCGCACATTTGAGAAGAACACGCTTCTACTTTCAAAGCAGGATGTGGCGAGAGTCTTGAAAGCAGTATTGCAGGAGGCAAAAATACAGACCAAAGAAGCAGTGTTTTCGCTTCCAGACTTCTCAAGCTTCTTCACCCACTTTGAACTTCCCCAAATGACAAAAGAAGAGTTGCCCGAAGCAGTAACCTTTGAAGCAAGAAAGCACGTTCCCCTTCCGTTATCCGAAGTCACCTTCGATTGGCAGCTTGTGGAAGGGAGTTTCGATCAAAAAACTCCTTTGAAGATCCTTATGGTTGCTGTTCCCAAGGAGATCGTGAACCAGTACCAGGAGATCGCAACCCTTGCGGGCTTGAAGCTCCAGAGCCTTGAGGCAGAAGTGTTTGGCATCATACGTTCCTGCGTGAATGCTGACGACAAGAGCGCTTTGGCAATTCTCGACATTGGGGCTCAGAGTACCACCGTGAACATTGTATGGAAAAGATCTCTGCGCGTTTCCCACAGCATAGACATCGCGGGGAATAGTTTCACAGACCGCGTGGCAAAGTCTCTTTCTCTGGATCCAAAAGCCGCTGAGGCCGTGAAATACCAGAAAGGAATGGCAGATCAGAACCTTTCCCTTATTCTGGCTCCTCTTGTTGATATCCTGATCTCGGAATTGGAAAGAGTTTCACGCGAGTTCGTTCAGCTCGGCGGAAAGGAGATCGAGAAAGTCATTCTTGCGGGAGGTTCTTCTCTTCTTCCCGGCTTCAAGGAGTACATTCAGGGGAATACGGGCAAGCCTGCCGCAATAGCCAATCCTTTTCAAAACCTTTTTTACCAGCCCTTGCTTGAAGAAACGCTTCAAAACCTCGGCCCTTCATACGCGGTAGCAGCAGGAATGGCGTTGCGAGGGCTTGAATAACTATGTTAGAAATCATCCCAAAAACCCAAGTTCAGCCCTTTCTCTTGCGAAGCCTTGTGTTGTATCTTGGTGTTTTCTTCCTTGCGTTTTCGCTCATAGGCTTCTTTGTGCTCCAAATGCTCGCGTCAAACGCGCAAGAAAGCATTGCTGAAGCCGAAGACGTGTTGCGGGCAGGAAAGACAAGCCAGGAGCGGAAGCTGGAAAATACTGTTCTTGGGTATCGGAACAAGATCCAAGACTTTTCTTCGTTCGTTGCCGGGCAAAAAGACGCGGTTCCGTTCTTTGTGTTCGTTGAAGAGGTCACGCATCCCCAGGTGTTTTTCAGAGAAGCAAGCCTTACTGTTTTTGAGAACCGCATGGTGCTCAAAGGGGTGACCACAGACTTTCGAAGCCTTGGGGAGCAAGCGGCAAGCCTTGAAGGCAGGGAAGAATTGGTTTCCTGGAAACTTTCAGAGGTTTCTCTTGCGAAAGGCCAAGTGGTATTTACCTTAGAATTACTATTTTCTTCAAAGCTTTTCCAATGAAAAAACCTTTTCTCGTCATAGGGCTTTGGGTGGCAGCAGTTATTGTGCTGGTATTTTGGGGCTGGCCCGCGTTCCAGGAATATTCGCTCACAAACGAAGCATTGGGAGTTTTGAGTTCAGAATTGGAAAGCAGGGAGAATTACTTTTCAGAGCTTGCTTCTTTAAACTCTGAACTTCAAAAACAAGAAGAAGGGCTTTCTCGTTTAGATGCTGCTTTGCCAGACACTCCTGCCTTGCCCCAACTCTATGATGCCTTGCAAGATATTGCCGCGAGCTCTGGCTTAGTGCTTTCTTCCGTGTCGTCTGTTGTTCAAGAGGATGCGTCGCTGAAAAGCATTGACGCGAGCGTAACCTTGGAAGGCTCGTACGCGAGCCTCAAGGAATTTCTGAAAGGAGTTCAGCAGTCCTCAAGGCTCATGGCGGTTCAGTCTCTTGATTTCGCAACTCCCAAAGAAGGAAGCAGGTTCGAATTCCATATCAAACTTCGCGCAGCTTCTTATTGATATGCCATTTTCCTTTCCCAAAGCAAAAACATTAGTCCAGCAGCGCCAAATGCAACGGCTCCTTACCTTTGCATTCCTTCTGGTAATGGGAATAACGGCATTCGTTTTGTGGCAGGGGTTTTTCAAGCAAGCGCCCACAGACGTAACAGTTCCCAATGTGGGAGCGCCAAGGCAAAAAGTGGAGGTCAACTTTGATTTCTTCAAGAGCAACGTGTTCGAGAAGTTCTCTTTGCCTCTCGAAGAGCCAGTGCCTCCGCAAAACCTTGGGAGGCAGAATCCATTTGTGCCTTTCTAAACCATGGATCCCGTACGAAATTCCCAACAATCAAGCATGATATTATTAGATGGTATGAACCATAATAAAGGTTAATTTCGTACGGGATGGATCTCACACAACTCCTCATTCAAAAAGGTCTGCTCGACAAGCAAAAAGCTCAAGAACTGGAGGCGAGCGCGAACGCCTCCCATACCTCTCTTGAGGAAGTTTTGCTTTCGCAAAAAGTGGTTGACGAGGAAACCCTGTTTTCTTTAAAGAGTGAGGCTTTGAAGGTTCCTTTGCGCCAGGTGGCTGCAGAAGAGATCTCTTTGAAAGTCTTGGAGCTCATTCCCGAAGACTCTGCCAAATACTACAAAATGATCCCGTTGGCTCAGAAAGAAAATGTTCTGGAGATCGGCATGGTGTTTCCCGAAGATTTGGCCGCAAAGGAAGCTTTGAAGTTCCTGGCTCGCCAAGGAAGCTTTTCGTATGAAACATTCCTGATCACCCTGAGCACATTTGAGGGATTGCTTCGCCAATACAAGAGCCTCAAAGGAGAGATGAGCTCGGCTTTGGAGGCTTTGCAAAAAGAAGTTCATGACGGATTGGCTTCTTCGGGGGAAGCAAAAAGCGCGACATTGGCTCGATTGGTTGAAGAAGCTCCCATTACCAAAATGGTTGCCGTCATACTGCGAACCGCGGTTGAAGGAGGAGCCTCTGATATCCATATCGAGCCTGGCAAAGACCAGGTTCGTGTGCGTTTCCGTTTCCTGGGTGATCTGCACGCTTCCCTGCTCCTTCCTCAAAAGGTTCACCAGGCTGTTCTTTCACGGGTGAAGATTTTGGCGAATATGAGGATAGATGAAGCGCGGATACCTCAAGACGGAAGGTTTTCTGCTCCCATTGAAGGGGTGAATGTCGATTTTCGTGTTTCCACATTTCCTACCGCGCTCGGAGAAAAAGTAGCGATACGCGTGCTCGATCCTACCAAGGGCTTGAAAAAGTTCGCGGACCTCGGCCTTTCAGGGCCAAACCTCAAGAAAGTTGAAATAGCCATTAAAAAGCCTTATGGGCTAATCCTCTCTACGGGCCCCACGGGTTCTGGAAAAACCACCACATTGTACGCGGTGCTCCAGCTTTTGAATAACGAAGGAGTGAATATTGTGAGCATTGAAGATCCTGTGGAATATTTGGTTGAAGGAGTGAACCAGTCACAGGTGAGACCTGAGATAGGGTATGACTTTGCTTCGGGGCTCAGGCAGATCTTGAGACAGGACCCTAATGTCATTATGGTAGGAGAGGTGCGCGACAAAGAGACTGCTTCTTTAGTCATTCATGCGGCCTTAACCGGGCATATCGTGCTTTCCACCTTGCACACAAACAACGCAATTGGCGTTATTCCAAGGCTGCTGGATATGGGGGTGGATAGATACCTTATTCCTTCCACTCTCAGTATTGCCATTGCCCAGCGCTTGATCCGAAGGCTGTGCGACGAGTGCAAGCAGAAAGAAAAACCAACCAAAGCGGTTTTTGATCTTATCGCAAAAGAAGTCGCGGCCCTGAATCCCGAAATGCTAAAGCACGCTGACCCCTTGGTAAAGCAGAAAGACTTTGAGGTGTTTGCAGCCAGGGGCTGCAAAGCTTGCGGAACCAGCGGATTCCGCGATCGCGTCGCCATATTCGAGATCCTTACCATGACCGACGAGCTCGAAAAGATAACCTTGGAAGATCCTTCGGAAAAAAAGATCACCCAGGAGGCGCTTCGCCAAGGGATGACGACTTTGCGCCAAGATGGTATCTTAAAGGTACTCGACGGCATAACTACTGTTGAAGAAGTAATGCGAGCCACAGAAGAAGTATGACAATATTGCTTATTGAAGACGATCCGCTCCTCATTGATATCTACAGCACAAAGCTCAAAGAATCGGGATTCGAGGTTACGGTCGCGGAGGACGGGGAAAAGGGCTTGAAAAGCCTTGAAGGAACAATGCCAGATCTGGTTTTGCTTGATATTGTTCTGCCAAAGCAGAACGGGTGGGAAGTGCTTTCAAAGATACGGCAAAATGACAGGTTCAAAGACTTGAAAGTCGTATTGCTTTCAAATCTTGGCCAAAAGGAAGAGATCGAAAAAGGGTTGTCGCTTGGGGCAGACCGCTACCTTATCAAGGCGCACTTTACCCCAACGCAGGTCGTGCAGGAGATACAAAAATTACTAACGACTAACAACTAACGATTAGCATATGGAAGAACTTTTAGGATTAACGCTCGCTGAACAAGCTTCAGACCTTCATTTGTCTGACGGCCAGTCTCCTATTCTCAGGGTTGAGGGAAGGCTCGTACCCTTGGTCAAGAAGAAAAAACTCACCCCTTCGTCTTTGGAGGATCTTTTGCTTCCTCTTTTAAGCACTGAGCAGAAGGCGCGGTTGGAAAAAGAAAAAGAAGTGGACTTTTCTTATAACTTTCAAGACAAGGCTCGCTTCCGCACCAATATCTTTTACCAGCGGAACAGCTTGTCTGCCGCTTTCAGATTGATCCAGGCAAAGATCAGGACTATTGAGGAATTGAACCTTCCTCCTGTTCTCCACGAGTTTACCAAAGCAACCCAAGGATTCGTGCTTATAACCGGGCCTTCAAGCCACGGGAAGAGCACCACGCTCGCTGCTCTGGTTGACGAGGTGAACCACACAAGAAGCGACCACATCATTACTATTGAAGACCCCATTGAATACATTTTTGAAGATGACAAAGCTATAGTTGACCAGCGGGAGATAGGCCAAGACGCGATAAGCTTTGAACGCGCCCTGAGAGCCACATTTAGGCAAGATCCCGATGTTATTATGGTAGGAGAGATGAGAGATGCGGAAACTATCGCAACAGCCATTACCGCGGCTGAAACAGGCCACTTGGTGTTCGCGACCTTGCATACGAACTCAGCAAGCCAGAGCATTCACCGCATTGTTGACTCTTTTTCCCCTGAACAGCAAAACCAAATACGGGCCCAGCTTTCAGGGTCGTTGCTTGGAGTTGTTTCCCAGCGTTTGCTCCCAAGAACTAAAGGAGGGTTAATTCCTGCTTTGGAAGTTATGATTTCCACGCCCGCGGTTTCCAACCTCATACGCGAGAACAAAGTGCATGAACTGCCCTTGGTTATTGAAACCTCAGCAGAAATTGGAATGGTGAGCCTGAACCGAAGCTTGGCAAATTTGGTGAAAGCTCAGGAGATCACCATGGACAATGCTCTCGCGTATTCTTTGAACGCGGCCGAACTGCGCAACCTTGTACGATAATCTATGAAGTTTAACTATCAGGCAAGAAGCCCCAAAGGGGAAACCCAAGTCGGGGTCATTGAGGCAAGCTCCAGAGATGCCGCCCTGCTGCTCCTTTCGCAACACGGCCTCTTTGTCACGATCTTGGAAGAATCCGGGGAGCGGCCTTTCTATGCCAAACCCCTTCCCTTTCTGGAAAGGGTGAATAAAAAAGACGTCATGCTTTTTTCAAGGCACTTGGCGATCCTTTTTAAATCTCAGGTTCCATTGCTCCAAGCCTTGAGAACCTTGGCGCTTCAGACTAAGAGCAGGGTGTTTGCTGAAAAGATAATGAAGCTGTCAGAAGGCGTGGAAGGAGGAACCTCTTTTTCCCAGGCGCTCGAGAAAAACCCCGATGTGTTTTCCTCATACTATGTTTCCATGGTGCGCAGCGGAGAAGCAGCAGGTTCTCTTTCAACAGTGCTAGACTCTTTGGCAGAGCATCTTGAAAGGGAATATACCCTGCAAAACAAGATAAAGAGCGCGTTAACGTATCCAGCCTTTATCGTGATCATTGGTGTCGGTGTGCTCTTTTTAATGGTCATGTTCGTGGTGCCAAACCTTACTCGCACCCTTTCAGACCTGGGAGGAGAGCTTCCTTTTATTACTAAAGTTGTGATCGGTTTAGTGGATGTTCTGCGTTCGTGGTGGTGGGTTTTCCTGTTCCTGCTCGGAGGCGGAATGTTCTTCCTGCTGAGATATATCAAGACAAGCGAAGGGAAGAAGAGTTTTGACCTGTTCCTTCTCAAGGTTCCCGGCCTCAATACTTTTTTGCGCATGATGTATCTTTCGCGTTTCGCCGAAAACCTGGCGACATTGGTCGCGGGCGGCATTGGCATTGTGAGCGCCCTGGAGATCACCCAGGAAATAGTGGGAAACTCGTACTACAAGAAAATCCTTGGCGAAGCAAAAGAATCAGTGCAAAAAGGGGCTCGGATAAGCGATGTTTTGGGAAGATACCCCCTTGAATTCCCCCCAGTTTTCACGCAAATGGTGCTGGTGGGAGAGCAATCAGGAACCTTGGATACCACGCTTCTCAACATTGTGCAGTTCTACCAGCGGGAGCTTACCAACTCGGTTGAAAGTTTCCTCTCTATCCTGGAGCCTTTGCTCATTGTTGTGCTTGGACTCTTGGTCGGTGGATTAATGGCCGCTATATTGCTTCCTCTCTACCAACTTGTGTCAATTTGAGGTAGCATGTACAAAATGAATCGCAGGGGTTTTACATTGGTGGAGTTGCTTGTCGTTATTGCTATTATTGGCATTCTGTCTTCAACAGTGCTGGTTTCTCTGGGAAGCGCGCGAGGCAAGGCGCGAGACGCAAAGCGCCAATTCGACATTCGCCAAATAGTGACAGCTTCGGAGTTCGATTATTCAGACGAAGAAGAGTATTCCAGATTTACTCCTGCTGAATGGCAAAGCGCAAAAGTGCCCAAAGACACAGGGATATATCTCAACCCTGTTCCCCGGGATCCCTCAGGAACCGCGTATGGCTGGCTTGATAACAGCGCGGGCAGCACAACGCAGTGCTCGACACAGAACTTCTGCGCTTACGCCAATTTGGAAAGCGGAGGAGTATTCGCCGGTTCTGAAAAAGGAGCAAGGAAGCTAGACAATATACCTGCCCAATGCCCTTGCTGGTAACTTACGAAGTAAGTTACCCTGAGCGAGCGGCTTGCCCTGAGCGGAGTCGAAGGGAGCGAGTCGAAGGGTAGTGCGCTTGCCTTGACTTCATTTGAGGGTGTATACTAGAGGAATAGAAAAATAATCCAA
>Ga0155788_110_pt2 | contig 10071 bp, 10 predicted proteins | sample RifCSPlowO2_01_FD_107442 | JGI IMG/M metagenome (GOLD analysis project Ga0155788, IMG submission 107442) | Candidatus Wildermuthbacteria bacterium RIFCSPLOWO2_01_FULL_47_18 | reverse complement strand
TACTTCCATGTTGGTATTACGAAAGAACCGTTGCCGCGAGTGTTTCTAACGCATCAACCAGTTCTGCCTAAGCGAAGCTTAGGACGCCGTCCTAAGCTTCGCTTAGGCACAAGATACATTGGCCCGTTTGTAGACGGGAAAGCCATCAAACAGGTGCTGCGTCTTTTGCGAAGGGCATTTCCCTACTATACGGCTAAGACTCATGGCGCCAAGCCCTGTTCTTGGTGCCACCTGAACCTGTGCCCAGGACCAAACCCAGACCCAAAGGCATATAAGAAGGACCTGGCAAAGCTTGAGGCAGTATTGCGGGGCAAAAGAATATCGGTTCTTAAAAAGACAAAGCGGGATATGGAAGAAGCTTCAAGAAACCAGAATTACGAAGAAGCTACCAAATTCAGAAACCAGCTGTGGGCTTTGGAGCGCGTGCTATCGCACTCCTTAGTGTCACTAAGTTCCCAAAAACTTAGTGACAGTAAGGAATTACAAGGGATATTTAACACCAAGAGGAACATCTCAAGAATCGAGGCTTACGACATTTCAAATACCCAAGGAAAAGAATCAACAGGTTCCATGGTTACTTTTATTGATGGAAAACCTGCAAAAGCATTTTACCGGAAGTTCAAGATCCATATCACAGGAAAGCCCAATGATTTCGCAATGCTTAAAGAAACGATCTCACGCAGACTCAATCACCCTGAGTGGCCATACCCAGATCTGATGATCATCGACGGAGGCAAGCCGCAGCTGTCTGCAGCGCTCTCGGTGCTGATGCCTAAGCGAAGCTTAGGACGGCGTCCTAAGCTTCGCTTAGGCAAACCCGAAATACTTGTGGCGGCAATCGCAAAGCAACACAACGAGTTATTTCTTCCGGGCCGGCCAAAACCCATACTCCTCAAAACTCTTTCTCAGCCCGTACAGAACCTCATTCTTCATATCCGCGATGAGGCGCACAGATTCGCCATAACCTACCACAAGCACCTCCGAAAACGCCGCTTCTTTGGCTCGTCCTAAGCTTCGCTTAGGATTGCAATCCTAAGCGAAGCTTAGGACGAAGGCATTGACTTGCTCTCTAGGGTCTGATATCCTGTATGAATGGTTCGCACTCTGATAACCGGTGTTATAGTAGGCATAGCAGGACTCTGGCTTACCACGCAATTCGTCCCAGGAACGCGCCTTGAAGACCTGAAAACGCTCGTGGTTGCCGGCACCATACTCGGTATTATTATTACGGTCGTAAAACCTTTCGCGAACTTCATTATCACCAGCCTCTTATTCTTTCTCGGCATCGCAATAACCCTTTTCTTCTTCAAATGACAACCATTCTTCCTTTTTTCCAAGTTTCAGTATCGGTGCTCTTGATAGCCTTGGTCCTTCTTCAACCAAGAGGTTCGGGTTTGGGAAGCGCTTTTGGCGGAGACACTATGCTATTCGCAAGCAGAAGGGGCATTCAACAGAAAATCCATTGGCTCACCGTATTCTCTGGCTTCTCTTTCATTGCCCTTGCCCTGCTGAGCCTGCTCGCCTAACTTTTGAATGAATCCCGTACGAGATTGCGCATCTGCACCTGAAAGCAGCATTATCCAACCGCAAAGCGGCGGGAAAGGTTTGTCGGTTTTATTAATGATTGACGGAAACGTTGCGAAACGTTTCCTATCTCGTACGGGATGAATTCAACCTCGAAAAATAAGTTTCCCTCGTTTTCTCAGTGGAGAAAACTGCCGACATTCCTGTCGTTCCGCGAGAAAATCGTGTTCTTCTTGTTCCTGTTCGTATTCATAGGTTCCGCCATCTTTTTATACGCAAAGAACACGAATATAGTGCCTTCGAAAGGAGGAACGATAACAGAAGGAGTATTGGGTTCTCCTCGATTCCTGAACCCGGTATACGCAGACGCAAACGACGTGGACCGCGATTTGACGCAGTTGCTCTTCGCGGGCCTCATGAAGTATGACGAGCAAGGCGAGGTTGTTCCCGACCTTGCAAAAGAACTGCGCATTGAGGAAGGAGGAAAGGTGTATGAGCTAGAGCTCAAAGAAAAACTTCACTGGTCAAACGGAACTGCGTTTAGCGTAGACGACGTGCTGTTCACCATCACGACCATACAAGACCCCAGGTACAAGAGCCCCATACGGGCCAACTGGATCGGAGTGCAAGTTGAAAAAGTTTCAGAAACAACGGTGCGCTTCCGCCTGCAGGAACCATTCGCGCCCTTCCCCGAACGCTTGACCTTGAAAATCATCCCCGCACATATCTGGCAGGAGATAAGCCCTGAGAACTTCGCTCTTTCGGTATACAACCTGAAACCCGTAGGAATGGGGCCGTATCGACTCAAAGAGATAACGAGAGACGACAGGTCGGGAACCATACAAAAAGTGGAACTTTCAACGAATCCGCGCTACCACGGCGACAAACCGTTCATTCAAACCGTAGTGTTCAAGTTCTTTGAAAGCGAAAAAAGCATGCGAGACGCCTTTGAGCGGGGAGACATCACGAGTTTTGCGGCTGTGCTGCAAACCCAGAAGCAGAGCCTGTTCTCAAGAACAGAGCTCCACGAGTTCCGCATCCCCCGATACTTTGCCATTTTCTTCAACCTGGGGATCACGACAGACAGCGCTGTTCGTAGTAAAGACATGCGAAGGATTTTCAGAGACACGATCGATAGACAAAAGCTCGTGGAAACTTTGTTTGAAAAGTTTGGAAGCGTTGTGAACTCTCCCGTACTTCCCACTGTGTTCGGACTCCAGGAAGAGGAACAAGAACCCTTGGACGAGGAAGGCATTATTTCCCTCGCGAGGGCTGCGGGGTATGAAAACGTAGAAGGGCGATTCCTCAAGGTGCAGAGCACAGGAGGCATTCAACACGACCTGCAGATAGGAAGCAAAGGAGAAGACGTGACAAAGCTCCAACAGTGCCTGGCAAAAGATAAGGAAGTATATCCTGAGGGCACGGTCTCTGGAACATTTGGACCTTCAACAAGACAAGCAGTCATTAAATTCCAAGAAAAATACGCGGATGAAATCCTCAAGCCTATTGGGTTAACCGCGGGAACTGGAAAAGCAGGCCAAGGAACGCGCGACGTCTTAAACAGGCTATGTTTCCCTGAAAGCCTGGTTTCCACTCCCCTCAAGATAACTCTCCACACCCTGAATGAATATCCTTTGAAAGAAACCGCGGAAGCCTTGAAGCAGCAGTGGGAGGATAAAGGTATAAGCGTGGAACTCAAGATCCAAACATCTCTAGACCTTGAGCGAGACACCATAAAACCACGAAATTACGAAGCATTGCTCTTTGGAGAAATCCTGGGATTGATCCCAGATCCGTTCCCCTTCTGGCACTCTTCGCAAAAGCGCGACCCAGGGCTGAATTTGACGGGGTATGAGAATAAAGAGGTTGATAAACTCCTCGAGCAAGCGAGAAAAGAAGTTGATGCGGAAAAAAGAAAAGAATCACTCGAAAAACTGCAAACCTCTCTTTTGAAAGACATTCCCGCTATTTTCCTGTATGATACAAATTACCTGTACGTCACAAGCCCGAGTATTAAAGGGATTAAAGGCGCGCTCATCGCAGACCCTTCTCAGCGCTTCTCTTCGGTCACAAAGTGGTATATAAACACAGCACGGGCATGGAAGTAAGCCCTCGTGGCGGAACTGGCATACGCGCAGCGTTCAGAACGCTGTCCCGCAAGGGTTAGAGGTTCAAATCCTCTCGAGGGCACAGCGTAATAAATTTTTGCACAAAATTTAAACGCTGTTGGAACGTTTATTTGTAAACAAATATTACGTTCCACCAGTATAATATCTCAATAAATAATCACTAACTACATACATATCTATGGAGCGAACAGCAGTGAGGAGAAGTATGCATTCGCCTGTGAGACAGCAGGCGCCTTTGGCTCAGAAACCAAAGGCTGACGAACTCCGCGTCATCCCTCTGGGAGGTTTAGGAGAGGTCGGCAGGAATATGATGGTTATTGAATGCCAAGGCAAGATCTTGGTCATAGATATGGGCTTGAGAATGCCAGAAGAAGACATGCCCGGCATTGACTACATTATTCCCAATAGCGAGTACCTGAAAGGAAAAGAACAGGACATCGTGGGAATACTCATCACGCACGGCCACTATGACCACATTGGGGCTCTTCCTTACCTTGTAGGCAGGTTAAAGAACCCTCCGGTATTCGCGGGAGCCTTGGCCAAAGCCATTATTCTGAAACGCCTAGAAGACGTGCCTCAAACCGCGAAGATAAACATAATTGACGTTCAAGACGGAAAATCCTTCAAGCTGGGCCCGTTTGAAATTGAGCCAGTGCGCCAGAACCACAGCATTCCAGACAACTTCGGGTATTTCATCTCAACTCCTCTTGGAAATCTGTTCCACACGTCTGACTTCAAGTTTGATGATTCTCCGGTGAACGAACTCCCCACAAACTACGAACGGTTAAAGGAGATCGGGAAACGCAAAATATTGCTCTTGCTTTCTGACTCCACGAACGCCGAGGAACCAAACCACTCACGCTCCGAAAAGGTGATTATGGAGAATTTGGAAGAGATCTTCAAGAACGCCAAGGGCCGCGTCATCACCGCAACCTTTGCTTCTTTGATAAGCCGTCTCCAGCAGATCATTACTTTGTCTGAAAAATACGGGAGAAAGGTTGCCTTGGAAGGGTTCTCTATGAAGACGAACATAGAGATCTCAAAGCAGTTGGGATATATCAAGGCAAAGAGGGGAACCTTGCTCAAAACCAAGGACCTTTTAGGGTACCCTGACGATAAAATGACCATCATGTGCACCGGAGCCCAGGGCGAAGAACGGGCTGTGCTGATGCGCATCGTGAACGCCGAACATCCTCTCTTGAAAATCCAGAAAGGAGACACGGTCATTTTCTCTTCTTCGGTCATCCCGGGGAACGAGCGGACCGTGCAGTTCGTAAAAGACCAGCTATACCGCCAGAAGGCGAACGTATTCCACTATAAAATGATGGATATTCACGCTTCGGGCCACGCCAACAAAGACGAACTGAAACAGATCATTGAACTGCTCCAGCCAAAGTTCCTTGTTCCCATTCACGGCCAGATATCTATGTTGGTAAGCCACGCAAAGATAGGAGAAGAAGCGGGGCTTGAGGAAAAGAACATTGCGATCGCCGAAAACGGGAACATTGTGACCATAACCAAGAACTCAATAACCATTGAAAAGGAGCTGGTTCCCGCCAACTACATCATGGTAGACGGCTTGGGTATTGGAGACGTGGGAGAAATAGTATTGCGAGACCGCCAGAGCCTTGCCAAAGATGGTATGTTCGTTGTTATCGCGGTTGTAGACAGGCAAACGGGAAAAGTTAAGGGAAGCCCAGACATTATTTCAAGAGGATTTATTTACCTCAGGGAATCCAAAGACTTATTGCGCGATGTTCGCAGAAGAGTGGTAGATATTGTGCACAGGAGCACGGGTTCAGGAGGAGCCGTGAACTGGGTGTACGTGCGGGACAACGTGAGGAACAAAGTAGGAGATTTTCTATTTGTAAGAACCCAGAGGCGGCCCATGGTATTGCCTGTTATTATTGAGGTATAGGGTAAAATTCGAAATACGAAGCACGAAATACGAAACAAATTTGAATGGCTGAAATCCAAAATTCAAAACCGTATGATTTGGAAAAACGAACGCTTGATTTTGCTAAAAGAGCTAGAGCATTCATAAATAAACTCTCAAGAACCGTTTCGAACATTGAAGATGGGAAACAACTCACAAGGTCCTCTGGTTCTGTGGGCGCAAACTATATTGAAGCGAATGAAGCGCTGAGCAAAAAAGATTTTGTGATGAGGATTATGATAGCTCGCAAAGAAGCTAAAGAAAGCAGGTATTGGTTCAACTTGGTAGACACAAAAGAAAACGGTATACTTGAGAAAGAACGTCAAAGTCTTATACAAGAAGCCACTGAGCTAATGATGATTCTCAGTTCTATAATGAGGAAATCAACGCAAAAACCGCAATAACATATGGAACAAAACAACAAAAATTTACTTCTCACGGCAGGAATCGCAGTTGTAGTGGTGTTTGCTTTTTCGATTCTTAGCCTGACAAAACTCGGAGGCATCGGCGATGGCGATCCTATTCTAAGTCCTTTAAGAATTCTAAATAGAAACATGCTTCTTATCGCTTTTGCAGTTTTTCTTATTATTATTTACGTATGGAGAAAAGATGCGTAAGACTTTTTATAGTTTAGAATTTATTACTTTTGATATTGTTTCGGATTTCGATATTCGAATTTCGGATTTAAACTCATGAGGATCTTAAGCGGAATACAGCCAACAGGGCAAATGCATATTGGCAACTATTTGGGAGCAGGGCTCCAGTATCTTGAGTATCAAGACAAAGGAGACTTCTTTCTAATGGTTGCGGATCTGCATGCTTTGACCGTTCCTCAAGATCCCAAAACGTTTAGTGGCGACACGCTCAACAAAGCCTTGGAACTGCTTGCTATTGGAATTGACCCCGCAAAGTGCACGCTCTTTGTGCAGTCGCACGTAAAAGAACACACAGAACTCGCTTGGATACTAAACACCATCACCCCCTTAGGAGAGCTGGAACGCATGACCCAGTACAAAGACAAGTCAAAGAAGCACAAAGACAACATTAACGCGGGGCTTTTGGATTATCCCGTGCTCATGGCTGCTGACATACTCCTCTATAAAACAGACGTAGTTCCTGTGGGCCAAGACCAAACCCAGCATTTGGAATTAGCAAGAACCCTGGCAAAGAAGTTCAACAGTTTGTACGGAGAAACCTTTCCAGAACCCAAAACCATGCTGGTAAAAGAAGGAGCCAAGATCATGTCATTGCTGGAACCAAAGAAAAAGATGTCAAAATCTGACAACCCTGATTCTTTTGTTGCTATTACCGACGACCCTGAAACTATTAAAAAGAAAATTGCCAAAGCCGTGACTGACACAGGAAAAGACGTGAGGTTTGACCCGGCAAAGAAGCCTGGGATATCAAATCTCCTTACTATTTACAGCTTATTCAGCAAGCAAACCATGGCGGCTGCCGAGAAAAAGTTCAAAGTAAAAGGATACGCTCTTTTCAAGAAAGCATTGGCAACCCTTCTTATTGAGAAACTGGAACCTTTCAGAAGGAAATACCAAGAACTCAAAAAAAGGGAAGTCTACGTTAAAACGATCCTCAACCAAGGAAGCACCAGAGCAAAAACGATCGCCTCTTCAAACCTCGAGGACGCAAAACGCAAAGTAGGATTGCTTTTGGAGCGCTAGGCACTCTCCCACTCCTTTCCGACATAGGGGTACTGTTCTAATTTCTCTCGGAACAGCTGCTCAATTTCCTTGAGCCGTTGTTCAGTTTTTGCTTCAAAGCGCAATACAAGTGCTGGAACGTTCGAGGAAGCGCGCACCAAACCCCAGCCGTCCTCAAACACTACTCGCGCACCGTTAATATCTATCACCTCATACTCTTTTTTGAATTCTTTAGTCAGCGCATCCACCACTTCATATTTCTTCTCGTCTGGGCAGGGAGCGTGCCACGCGGGGCTAGAAACATACCAGGGAGTTTCTTCCACAAGTTCTGAAACTGGTTTTTCGTGTTTGGAAAAATATTCAAGAAGTTTTAAACTCGCAAAGAGCGCATCGTCAAACCCATAATATCCTTCTTTGAAAAATATGTGGCCAGACATTTCGCCCCCCAACTCTGCTTTTTCTTCCTGCATTTTTGCTTTGATATACGAATGGCCTGTTTTCCACATAATGGGAACCCCTCCGTGGGCAGCAATATCTTCAGGAAGAGCTTGCGACACTTTGACGTCAAACACGATCTTCGCTCCAGGCTTTTGTTCTAGAAGATTCCTTGCAAGAAGAATGAGATAGCGATCAGGCCACACATTCTGGCCCTTTTCATCAGTTAACCCAAGCCTGTCTCCGTCTGCGTCAAAAGCAAAGCCGAAATCAGCGTGCTCTTCCATAACCCTTTTCCCCGTATCTTCCATCATCTCAACCTGGGCAGGATTGGGAGTATAATGGGGAAACATAGGATCGGGAGTAGTGAGATGCTCTATCACTTCGCACCCTGCCTTTCTCAACAGGTCTGGCGCAAACAAACCCGCAGTGCCGTTTCCCGTATTTACCAGAACTTTGAACTTCTTTCTAATATTAACCCGCTTCAAAAGGTCTTCTTGGTAGGGCTGGAAGATATCAACATCCTCTTCAAGCTTGCCTTTTCCTGAAATAAAACGTTCTTTTGCAATGATGTCATAGACCTCTTGCAGCTCTTTCTGATTGAGAGTCTGGGAATATCCCAAAGCAAGCTTCAAACCGTTCCAACCCGCAGGATTATGGCTTGCGGTTACCATAACGCCTCCTTCTGACTTCAGGTAGTGCTGGGCCCAATAGAGCATAGGCACCAAAACCACTTTAATATTCACAACTTCAATGCCTGTTGAAAGAAGACCCGTTAAAACTGCTTCGGAAAATTCTTGGGAGGTTGAGCGGCTATCTCTTCCCACCACAACCTTTTTTATCCCTTTTTGCGCCAGGAACGTGCCATATCCCCTTCCAATTAGATTCATAATCTCTGCAGTAAGTTCTGTTCCTTCTTTGCCTCGGATATCGTATTCTCGAAAAATAGATTTCTCAATTTCTGCCATATGCACCCCAGTATATCACATCCTAAGTCTCACTTAGTTATCCACACCTTAGTGACACTTAGTTTGTAGGGGAGGTTGACTTTGGGAATAAGGCTGATATAATGAAGCGCGTATATAAATACCCATATGAACACCTATCAGCTGACAATCTTAGTGAACCCTGAAGTTCAAGAAGACTCTCTGAACGCGGTTTTGGGAAGAATAGCGGAAGCCGTGCAGAAGCTTGGAGGGATAGTAGAGCAGCAGGACATGCAAAAAAAGGTGCAGCTCGCCTACCCCATTCAAAAACAACGGGAAGCATACCGAGGGCTCCTGACTTTTGCCATGGATCCAAAAGAAGTGGAAGCCTTCCAAAAGCTTGTTCAAGGGCAAAAAGAAGTGCTGCGCTTCCTTCTCATTGTTGCTCCAAAAGTAAAGGTGGAGATCCCAACCCTTGCAAAGGCAAGCACCAAACCTGTTGAAGAAGAAAAGATGAGTATTGAGGATATTGATAAGAAGCTTGAAGAGATCTTCAAAGAACCCTAATCTATGGACCTCAACAAGGTATTCCTTATTGGAAGACTGACTGAGAATCCCGAACTTCGCACTACGAACTCCGGCCAGGAAGTAAGCACCATACGAATAGCGACCAACAGGATGTGGACTGACAAACAGGGCCAAAAGCAGCGGGAAGCCGAATACCACAGCGTAGTGCTCTGGGGCAGGCTCGCCCAGATAGCAGGCCAATACCTGCAAAAAGGCGGCCTGGTATATATCGAAGGCAGAATACAAACCCGTTCGTGGGATGACAGCCAAGGACAAAAGCGCTACCGAACCGAAGTGGTTGCAGAACGATTACAGCTTGGGCCAAGAGGCGGAGCAAGCACCGAAAGAGAAATAGATAGAGAAACCGAAGTGAAACAAGAAGAACCTTCTGCAAAAGAAGAACCAAAAACCGAAGAGATCCCCATTATTGAAGAAGAAGGGGAAATAGATGTAAAGGACATCCCATTCTAAAACACAAAACCCAAATTACAAATAACAAACATGGAGTGCTATTTTTGCAAAAGAAACATCAAAGTAATTGATTTCAAAGAAACTTCCCTCTTGAGGAATTTTATCTCAGGGCTTGGGAAAATCCGGGCAAGAAAAAGAACTGGGCTGTGCGCGACCCATCAGCGAGCAATTGCGAGATCCATTAAGCGAGCAAGAACTCTAGGCTTGCTCTCCTCGGTTCAAAAATAGTTTCTCTCTGATTTCTTCTCCAACCTTAGGGTTTTCCTTAAGGAACTTTTTGGCGCCATCCTGCCCCTGGCCAAGTTTCAGATTCCCCATTTGCACCCAGGAACCAGCCTTGGCAAGAACTCCTGCCTTGAGCCCCGCGTTCACAAGATCACTCTCATAGGATATGCCTTCGTTATAAAAGATGTCGAACTCGCAGG
>Ga0155788_111_pt1 | contig 12254 bp, 16 predicted proteins | sample RifCSPlowO2_01_FD_107442 | JGI IMG/M metagenome (GOLD analysis project Ga0155788, IMG submission 107442) | Candidatus Wildermuthbacteria bacterium RIFCSPLOWO2_01_FULL_47_18 | reverse complement strand
GCCGAGAACCCAGTATACGCTCATCCAAACAACAAAGCCGACCACGAAGACAAGCATAAAGGTCCCTGCCCCAGTTGCCCATTCCCCTGTTGCCAGACCAACAACCGTTGCAACGAGAGCTGCGACTGTTCCGATTATCAAGACAAGCACGAGCCAGAAGCCAAGGTTGTTGAAGAATACGTGGAACCACAGGGGCTGAAACCACGGTCCCCACAAGAGAAGCCAACCGACCAGACATCCCACCGATGCCAGAAGAAGGATCCCTCCGAGTATTCCCAGCACAGGGTTGTCGTCATCGGATGCCTTTGCGAGAGAGGCAAGGCCTGCGATAGCGAACACGAACATCATTACGAATAGGAACCATGTTCCAAACATCAAGCCGTCCTTTCCCGTGTTTTGCGAACTAAAAGAATAAAAACATAAATATTCAAAAAAGTCAAGCCTCCAAAACCAAAACCCGCCGAGTGGCGGGTTTGGTGAATAACTTAGGTTCACTAAGTTACGCTACATTTTGATTTCGATATCTACGCCGGCGGGCAAGTTCAGAGAAGATAATGACTCAATGACTTTGGCGTTGGGATTGGGAATGTCTATAAGCCGTTTGTGCACCCTCATTTCATACTGCTCCCGCGCGTCTTTGTGAATAAAGGAAGCGCGGTTCACCGTCCACTTCCTTATTTCCGTAGGAAGCGGAATGGGGCCTATGATGTCACACCCTTCCCGCACTACCGTATCAATGATCTGCTTGCAGGAAGAATCAATGACCTTGTGGTCATAGGCAGCAAGCCGTATGCGCAGTTTTTGCTGCAACGGGGCTGCTTGCTTTTCTTTTTTAGGTGCGACTTTAGGCATTCTCTGGAGTGTTACGCAATTATCTTGGTCACCACTCCTGCTCCAACTGTTTTGCCTCCTTCACGAATAGCAAATCTTTGCTTCTCTTCCATGGCAATGGGTTGAATGAGTTTTGCCTTAAAGGTTACTGTATCTCCAGGCATTACCATTTCGGTTCCTTCGGGCAAGGTTACGTCTCCTGTAACATCAGTGGTTCTGAAATAGAACTGGGGCTTGTAGCCTGTAAAGAACGGGGTGTGCCTTCCTCCTTCTTCTTTTGCAAGAATGTAGGTTTCTGCCTCAAACTCGGTGTGAGGGGTCAAGCTCCCTGTTTTTGCCAAAACCTGACCTCTTTCAATATCTTCTTTCTTCAAGCCGCGGAGAAGGATCCCTACGTTGTCTCCTGCCTGAGCTTGGTCTAAGGTCTTGTTAAACATTTCCATTGAAACCGCGACAACTTTGGAGGTTGGCTTCAAACCGATCAATTCCAATTCTTCGTTGGCTTTGACTATTCCCCTCTCAACTCTTCCTGTCGCGACGGTTCCTCTTCCTTCAATAGAGAACACGTCTTCCACTGCCATCAAGAAGGGCTTTTCTGTTTCTCGTACTGGCTCAGGGATGTACTCGTCAACCTTTGCCATCAATTCAAGAATGGGCTTGGCTGCTTCGTCATCCGCACTCTTTGCTTCCAGCGCTTTCAGAGCGCTTCCGCGAATAACAGGGGTGGTGTCTCCCGGGAAGTCATACTTCTTCAAGAGTTCCCGAACTTCAGACTCAACCAAATCAATGATCTCAGGGTCATCCACCGCGTCACACTTATTCAAAAACACAATGACTGCAGGCAACCCCACCTGGCGCGCCAAGAGAATGTGCTCTCTTGTTTGAGGCATTGGGCCGTCTGGAGCAGACACCACCAAAATGGCTCCGTCCATTTGGGCGGCTCCTGTGATCATGTTCTTAATGTAGTCTGCGTGACCAGGAGCGTCGATGTGCGCGTAGTGGCGCTTCTCTGTTTCATACTCCAAGTGCGAGATATTAATGGTAATACCTCTCGCTTTTTCTTCGGGAGCTGAATCGATCTGATCAACCGACTTTTCACTCGCCATAAAACCCTTCAACTTTAAGACGTGAAGGATCGAGGCAGTCAACGTAGTTTTTCCATGGTCCACGTGGCCGATGGTGCCGATGTTGACGTGCGGCTTTATTCGTTCGTATTTTCCTGCCATATAATTTGGTTATTAGTTTATCTCCCTTCGGGAGATCTCCCGTAGGGAGATAGTTCTTAGTACTTAAAACGACGACTTTGTTATTATAGAGGCAAATCATCAACTGTCAACTCCTCTGCGCGCTGGCTCTCACTGTTCGAAAATTCAGGCTCATTCCTGGAAACGCTATTTCCCGCGCGGCCGGTCTTGTATTCCCCATACGAAAGAACAACCATGGTGGGCTTTCCGTTCTCAACCACAACGATCTTCCCTCCCCCATTTCCCAATATTTCTTTTATCTCTTGTAAATCCATATATTATCCTGAGCTTGTCGAAGGATTATCTCCTTCTTCCTTCAATAATCTCCTGAGCAATATTTGAGGGCACTTCCTCGTACTTGTCAAACTCCATTGTAAAGGTGCCTCTTCCTTCTGTCAATGACCTCAAAGAGGTTGAATACCCGAACATTTCCGATAACGGCACCTTGGCGGCAATGACCTTCATGGTTCCCCTATCTTCAGATTGCTCTATTTGCCCGCGCTTTGAAGAAATATCGCCTATAACGTCACCTAAAAAGTCGGGCGGAACCAGTACCTCAAGAGACATGATGGGTTCCAAAAGCGAAAGTCCCCCTCTCTTTGCGGCTTCCTGGAAAGCCATGGAACCCGCAACTTTGAAAGCAAACTCAGAAGAGTCAACTTCGTGGAATGAGCCGTCATACAGAGTCACCGCAACGTCTACCAATGGGTAGCCCGCGAGTACGCCTTTGTCTGCTGCTTCTTTCACGCCTTTTTCAATTGGCGGAATGAATTCCTGAGGGATCGCTCCTCCTTTTATTTTATTGATAAACTCAAATCCCTGGCCCCGCTCTTTGGGTTCAACCTTCAAATACACGTGCCCATACTGCCCCCTTCCTCCAGACTGCCTGATATATTTCCCTTCAGCTTCCGCGCCCTTTTTAATAGCTTCCTTATACGCAACCTGGGGCCTTCCCACGTTCGCTTCAACGCCAAACTCCCGCTTCATGCGGTCTACAATGATCTCAAGATGCAATTCACCCATGCCCGCTATCAACGTATCCCCTGTTTCGAGATCAGACTTCACTTTGAAAGTTGGATCTTCTTCAGACAAGCGCTTCAAAGACAATCCAAGCTTTTCTTGGTCTGCCTTTGTTTTGGGTTCAATGCGAATAGAGATAACAGGTTCAGGGAACGTGATCTGCTCAAGAAGAATAGGGGCAGTTGGGTCGCACAGCGTGTGCCCGGTGGAGGTGCCTTTCAAGCCAACAGTGGCAGCAATGTCTCCCGCGAACAACTCATCTACTTCTTCTCTCGTGTTTGCGTGAATGCGGAATATCCTGCTCACCCGTTCTGTTTCTCCTGTGGTCGCGTTCAACACGTACGAACCCTTTTGCAAGGTTCCCGAATACACTCGAAAGAAGGTCAAGGTTCCCACATAGGGATCTGAAGCTATCTTGAACGCGAGAGAGCTGTAAGGCTCGGCGTCTAAAGGAGAACGAGTGATCTCTTGGCCTGTTTTGGGGTCAAGGCCTTTCACGGGCGGAAGGTCGGTTGGGCTCGGAAGGTAATCGATCACTCCATCGAGCACGAACTGCACGCCCTTGTTCTTCAAAGAAGAACCGAAGAACACGGGAACAAGCTTGCTCTCAAGCACAGCTTTTCTCAATACTTTTCGCAAGTCTTCGTTGCTCGCCTCTTTCCCTTCTATAAAGTGCGAAAGCAGTGTTTCGTCTTCTGCCGAGATCTTTTCCACCATTTTCGCTCTCCACTGCTTTGCTTTTTCCAGAACTTGCGCGGGAACTTCCCGTTCTTTAATATCGTGCCCAAAGTCACCCTCAAAGCTGTACCCTTTCAGAGTAAAAAGATCCACGAGCCCTTCAAAGTTGTCCTCCTCCCCAATAGGTATCTGAAGAGGAACCGCGTTGGGAGTGAGCTTGGTCCAAATAGAGTCCAAGGCTTTTTCAAAAGACGCTCCTGTTCTGTCTATTTTATTCACGAAACAAACCCGTGGAACTCCGAACCTATCGGCCTGACGCCACACAGTTTCAGATTGAGGTTCTACTCCCGCAACTCCGTCGAATACCACTACTGCTCCGTCCAAAACTCTCAGGGAGCGCTGAACCTCGGCAGTAAAGTCAATGTGGCCCGGAGTATCAATAATGTTAATGCGGTATTCATTCTCTTTCTTTCTTTCATCTCTTGTACGCATCCAGAAGCACGTGGTAGCAGCCGCTGTAATGGTAATTCCCCGTTCGCGCTCCTGCTCCATCCAATCCATAATAGTAGTCCCCTCGTGCACTTCCCCTACCTTGTGCGAAACTCCTGTGTAAAACAAAATGCGCTCGGTGGTGGTTGTTTTCCCAGCGTCAATGTGAGCAATTATGCCAATATTGCGGTACCGTTCAATAGGATAGAGTCTCGCCATAATGAGCGTAGTCGAATTACCAAGCAAAATGAGCAAAAGCTTTGTTCGCTTCTGCCATGCGGTGCATGTCTTCTTTCTTTTTAATGGCGCTTCCCTCGTTCTTGAATGCCAAGAGCAACTCCTCAGCGAGTTTTTCTTGCAAAGACTTTTTCTTCTTTGCGGCTGCCGCACTCGTGATCCATCTCATGGCGAGCCCCATTCTTCGGTCTCCCCTCACTTCCACCGGAACCTGGTAGGTTGCGCCTCCGACTCTCTTTGAACGCACTTCCATCATGGGAGCGGCGTTTTCCATTGCGGTACGAAAAACCTCAAGAGGATCTTTCTTGGTTTGTTCCTTGATGAGCAAGAGCGCTCCATATACCGCTCTTCTTGCCAACGTTTTCTTTCCTTGCTTCATCACGTGGTTGATGAACTTAGCAACCACAACGTCCTGATACAAAGAATCAGGCTCTATGTTATTTCGTTTGTATTTGCGTCTTGGCATTTTACTTTTGTTTCTTTCCTCCGTATTTGCTTCGTCCCTGCTTTCTTCCCTCAACTCCGGTAGCGTCGAGAACGCCGCGCACAATGTGGTAGCGAACTCCCGGCAAATCTTTTACTCTTCCTCCGCGGATCATGACAATAGAGTGTTCCTGCAGGCTGTGGCCTTCTCCCGGAATGTAGGCTGTAACTTCTGCGCCGTTGCTCAAACGAACCCTCGCCACTTTCCTCAGCGCTGAGTTTGGTTTCTTTGGTGTTGCGGTAAAAACTTTCAAGCACACACCGCGTTTGAAAGGAGAACGAAAGTCTCTTGGTTGGTTCTTCTTGATGTTAAAACCAAAGTCTAAAGCAGGACTTTTGGTCTTGTGTATAATTCGTTTGCGCCCGTGTTTAATCAACTGATGGATCGTTGGCATAACAAAAGAAGTGTAACAAAGACATTGGTAATTGTCAATTAAATTATATCCCTATGAGAGAACTAAGAAGAAAGTCACGAAGAGAAAGAAGCAAAAATGAAAATGGTGGGAAGAAAAAAACCAGGAAAAGAATGAGTAGAAATCCATACTGTCCCAATAGATTCTTGAGGGGATCTAAAGAACGCGGGAGTAAAGTGAATAGCACATGGGAACCATCGAGAGGTGGAACAGGGATAAAGTTAAACAGCGCGAGGAGAAGATTTATATTCACAATATGAAGAATTGCCTCGAAAAGCGGCCCACTAGAGTCAACCGAGATGAAACGTAATACCAAACCAAAAATAACAGCTAGGATGATGTTAGAGGCTGGTCCCGCCAAAGCTACTTTCAGATTCCCCCATTTCCTATCCGTAAAATTCAACGGGTTAATGGGAACTGGTTTTGCCCAACCGATTACTGCAGAACTATGAAAAAAAACTAGCAAAAAGGGTAAGGCAAGAGAGCCTATGGGATCAATGTGAGGCAAGGGGTTGAGAGTCAACCGTCCCGCATTCTTTGCCGTAGGGTCTCCCAATGAATTGGCAACCCAGCCATGGGAAACTTCATGCAAAACAATGGAGAATATTAAAATGACGATCTGAAAAATCAAGAAATCCATATCGCTTTCACTCTACCACAGTTCTTGCAAACCAGGAACCACTTTGATACACTGTGAATGATATGATTCAAGTGTGCGAAATTTGCAAAAAACAATACAACCTCGCGACAAGGCTCGTGAAGTTAAGGGGGAAGTATAATCCCACGGTTAAGCATAGGCAAAAACCCAATTTGCAGTGGGTTCGTTTGTTTTCAGGAAAGCGCGTCAAAGCCTGCGCAAAGTGCATCAAAGCGTTGAGCAAGGTTTAGCCACGCGGGGCATGGTGTAGCGGCAACATGCATCCTTGGGGTGGATGTGATGGTGGGTTCGACTCCCGCTGCCCCGACATGAATCCCGTACGAGATCATGCATCTAAATTTGAAAGTAGCATTACCCAACCACAAAGCGATGTGAAAGGTTTGGAGGTTTTATCAGTAATTGACGGAAACGTTACGAAACGTTTCCTATCTCGTACGGGATGAAGTTTGAAATTTCTCTGAAAAAAGAAAATCTCCTTAATATTATGCGGAGAACAGGATATGCTCCAGAACCTCCCGCCCCTTCAGGAGAAGAGGTGTATTACCGTTCGCTGGGCGGGCGCTATCCCCGTTTCCATATCTACGCAAGAATGCTCCCTGAAGAAAAAATGGCCATTGCAAACCTCCATCTCGACCAAAAACAGCCGAGCTATCAAGGAATGGCTAGCCACGGCGGAGAATACGATGGACAGGCCGTAGAACTTGAGGCAGCCCGAGTTAAAAGTATGACAGGATAATATAGTTGAGCTATACTAGTGCAATGGAACAACTTTCTCCAAAAGAGCAGTATGACCTTTCAAAAGCGCAGAAAGGCGCAGAAAAGCAGACGTTCAAGGCGCCAAAGAATCTGAAGTGGATTTTAGTATTGCTTCTTTTGCTCCTTTTCGCGATAGGAGCTGTTTTCTTCTTGAACTCAAGGCGCGAAGCTCCTGGAGCAGACCTTTCAAGACAAATGAATGACGAGGGAGATGCGCACGTGACAGAAGGAACTGATGTTGCGTACCAATCGAATCCCCCAACATCAGGGAACCATTGGCCAGTTCCTCTCACTGACGGGGTATACAAAACAGAAAAGCGAGACCAGGCTGTTGTGCACAGCTTGGAACATGGGAGGGTATGGATCTCTTACAAACCTTCGCTTCCGGCAAACATCATTGAACAGCTGGAAAAACTGGGAGACGGCCAAGCCCTCATCGTTACTCCTCGAAATGCCAACGAAACAGACATAGCACTTGCCGCCTGGACAAGGCTTGATACCTTTAATCTCGAGAACGGAACCCTCGACGAAAAAAGAGTTCAAGACTTTATACGCAGATACAAAAACAAAGGCCCGGAATTCATTCCTGGCTCAGGCGGAGGCAAAACCTACGAATAATCTCAGCCTAACACTTGGTGTTGTATTTTCTGCCACCAGGGCTCTTTGTATTCTTTCAGGAACGTTAGCTGGGAATCATACATCTCTTTAAAAAAATCATTCCCTACTTTCACTTCTTCGGCGCACTTGGCAAGAAGCGAAAGCCGGTCTGCGGTCTTTACGATCTGCGCTTCTTTTGTTTTTCCCTCTCCTTCTTCGTTCCAGAGAGAAACAAAGTGGCGGACAAGAGTTTCTGGCAGATCACGGAACGTTTCTTGTATGACTTCCTGATTCACTTTTCGTATGGCAGAGGTTACTTCAGGGCTGTGGTGCTTGAAAGGCCCCAAAATGTCTCCTGAGAACGTTTCTTCCATATCGTGCACCAAAGCCATGCTCAAGGCTTTTTCCTGGTCAACAGGTTCCCCTCCTGTTTTGAGAAGACTGCAAAGAATAGAAACAATGTATGCAACAAAAAAAGAGTGTTCTGCGACACTCTCCTGAAAATGCTGGGGCTTGCCACTAAACCGTGTTACGTGGGCAATAGATCGGTTGAGGATGTGGTCGAACATAGACATGACACAGGGCAAGAAGCAGAAATCTGTAACTCTTTGTGCGCCTTGCCCCGGATCCCTCCTTTTCTGTAAATAATCCAGGTGAGGACCCAAGGCGCATCCCAAGGGATACGCATCATATCCGGTCCTCTATATATTGAATGCAGAAAGGAGAAAATCAGGGTACGTTGATTATACCCTACGCATAAGGAGCCCCGTCAAGGGTCCCTACTCCAAAATACTATCAAGGTTTTCGTCGTAGAGGATCTTTTCCTGAACAATGTTGTACCGAACAAGTTCTTTATCTGAAAACCAGAGCTTGATCTCATCTTCTGCTTCTTTGACAGAGCCTGAAATGTGCGTGAGATTTCGCACTGCCCTGTTGTCTTCGTCAGCCATTTGGTAAGAGTCAAGCATGAAGTCACCCCGGATAGTCCCAACATCAGAAGTTAAGGGTTCGGTTCCTCCGGTTATTTTGCGCACCACGGCAACTGCGTTGGCTCCCTGCCACACCATTGCGATAACCGGGCCGCTGGAAAGATATTTCTTGAGTTTTTGCAAAGTCACCCCTGAAACTTCCAGAGGATCTTCGGAAGGAGGCTTCAAACCCTTTTCCTTATAGCTCTTGATGGTCTTTTCTCCGTTCCGCTGTCTCCACGCAGGGTCCAAGGTGTAATGCTTCTCCACCAAGTCTGGGGTTGGCACCGTGAGTTTCACTCCAAGAAGCTTCAGCCCAAGCCTCTCATAGCGACTAATGATGTCGCCCATAAGAGACCGCTGAATTCCATCGGGTTTTATCAACACAAGTGTTTTTTCTTCTTTTGGATGCGCCATTGTATTATTTAGACTTTATTTTGAATATAATATCCCCCAGTTCGTCGTTCCTCATTACTTGTATACCATATTCCCGCAATCTTTCAAGCACTTCTTCATGTGGGTGACCGTACTGGTTGTCTTTCCCAACCTGAATAACCGCGTACTCGGGAGCAACTGCTTTCAAAAATGCGCTGCTGCTTGAAGTTTTACTGCCGTGGTGGCCCACTTTTAAAATATCAGACTGCACGTCGAAACCAGTTTTTAAAACAAGCTTCTCCCCTTTTGAAGTAAGGTCTCCGGTAAAGAGCGCGGTATGGTCGCAGAACACTCCTTTGGCAACTATGGAGGTATCGTTATCGTCTTTTACGATCGTATCGCTCAGATCTTCCGAGGGGAAAAGAATATCAAAATATTGGGGGCAAGAAGTTTTCTGAATCCAAATGCGGCTGGGAGCAGAGATCAAAGAAACCCGCGCTCCTTCTTTCTTTTCCTCCTCTAGAACGTCAAGCCACTGCCCATATACTCTTGTGTCTTTCTGCACTCCAGTCCATACCACATGCTTCACCTGGTATTCCTTGAGCACGGAAAGCAGGCCTGTTACGTGGTCTGAAGCAGGATGCGAAAGCAAAACCAGGTCAATGGTTTTGTCACTGGGAGCCATGAACTGCTCAAGCTTCTCCACTATTTTGCTGTCTCGACCCCCATCGATAAGTATTTGATGACCTTGCGGTGTTTCAACAAATGAGGCGTCACCCTGGCCTATGTCAAAGAATACCAAAGTACTGTACCTGCTTGCCAATACCTCCTGCCACAGAGAGAAATTCAAGAACACGAGGAAAATCAAAACCCCGCCCCCTATACCCAAGAAGAGATTACTTCTCTTCTTCATTTCAGCATAGGGAGCGGGGCCAGATTCAAACATCTATTTCTTCGCTCCGAGAATTCTAAACATTTTCGTGCCGCATTTTGGGCAGGTTCCGGTAAGGGCTCGCCTCGTCTTTCCTCCTTTTCCTTTCATAGCGACTTCCTTCTCGCCCTGTATGTCCCTTTTTGCTTTGCACTTTACGCAATATCCTTGTGTTGCCATAGAATAATTTCAATTTACGATTTTCAATAACGACCTTTATGGTTAAAACGAGCTTATCCCTGCTATGGAGTATAGCTTAAATAAAGCAAGAACACTAGTCAATAGCTTACTTGACGCAACACCAAGCCCAGTGGTATATACAAAGTATTCGTTCTGGTAAAAAGACGTGCCGGGTTTCCACCGAGAGAATCGATGCACACTGCGTCGGTAGGGGCTTGGTGGGAACTGGAGGCTTTGGGTTCGATTCCCAGCGTCTGGTTTCGAGAATCTTCTCCGGATCGCGTAGGATAAGAGGAAGGCATTGATGCGGAAGCTCTGGCTTCGCGCGGAGCCACCAGTGAAATACCTCTCGTCCCGTCAAGGTTTAAGAACCTCCAGAACGAATCAAGACAGGGGGCGTGCCAACCAGGCATGCCCCCGCTTACTTTTTATAGAGCAGTTCCACGCGAGTGGTCGGAGTGGTCGACGTCGGACGTCGACCACTCTCTATTTTGATTCTCGGAGGCCCAAATTTTCTCCAGCGATACACGAGAAGCGAGATGTTGACGCCGAATAAAGCAATCGCACCAAGCGTCAGAATCACATACGGCCAGAAATAAAGAGGTGTCGAGTAGGTATTGGTGATGACATCAGTAATCGCCGAATCAAGACGAAGCACCCAATAAAGGACAAGGAAGAAGGCGAACGACGAAGCGATGCCGACAAGTCCATAGAAAAGTTTTGTCAGAAACTGGATGTCTTCCGGCTTGAGCCCGTCTTTTTGAATTATTTTTGCCATATTAGTGATGATGTTCGCTGGCGCCGCCGCACCCATCAGATAAATCCCATACTTGGGTTACTTGCTCGCCAGTGAAGCCGTGATTTTTAATGAGATATTTGCCGAGTCCGCCATAAACATACCATCTCCAGCATTTGCAGCAGCAAGGTCCTTTCTCGCTTGAGTTTTGCATAGCGTAGTCGTATGCTTTTTGTTCTTCCGGCGTAAGCTCCAAGTCGTAGTAGGACATAAGTTCTTTGGCCAGTCCGGCTTCGACGTCGTAGGGGTCATCGGGAATTTTTTCGATGTTTTGTCCAGCAACAGCTTTGAATTTTACTAACCCTTCAACCTGCTCGCTGTAGCGGTGCACACTCATCGGACTGCAACAGGAACCCTGCAGACGATCGTCATCCGCCATCGAAGGAATAGAACTCCTGAACGATGCCGAACATGACGAATTGCCGTTCTTGGAGAGGTAATCAAACCTTGCCGCGAGAGCCTCGCTCAAAACATGAGAGGGCATTTTTTCTTCTGAAGAACTACTCAATAAATCGAAAGCAGGCCCAGAGGAAAGGTAGAAGTACCCCCCGACTAGGATCGCGATAGCGACAATTGTAATTTGTAATTGTTTATTCATGGTAAATTTCTAAGGAATCAATAAACAAAAATACTTGCGGGGGACGCTTTTGCCACGACTAAACTAAAATTGGCAAAGCCCACAAGTACTAAATGTGTGCCGGTTCGTAAATTTTTGGATTGAGAATGCCGTCTGAAAAGGCGAGGAGAAGCGGATTAAGAATTTTGGTTGCGGCGGTTTTGCAATAAGAGATAAGTCTTGCCGCCAGTTCGGTTTGTTTGATTTGAGAAAAAAGTTTTGCAAACGGAACAATAGCGAAAACAAGAAACAACAATGCGAAAGGTAGAACGTTGTTTTTCGCCAGTACTCCAAGAAATGCTTGCTGCCACTGGCCGATATGCTCGGTTGCGTTCATTTGGCATATTGACGCTTGACTCGCTACAAAAGGACAGGAAGACATTTGACCGTCTTTCATATCCATGCCAATCCCTATGCCAAAAAGGCTTATAAAAACGAATGAGGCAAGCACGAGAGGTATAAAATTTTCAGAAAGTTTGCCGCGCATATTATACCTTTATATTATCACAAAATAGCAGCTATAACAATGGAAGGATGGAAGGACGAGGATGGTCGACGTCGGACGTCGACCATCCTCGTCGACCATCCTCATTCTATAAAAAGATCAGCGTTATCTTTATACTGTCGCTTCGCGGTGCTTGTTTCTACGAAGTCCTGATAAGATTGAGTAGTTGAGAATTGATTCAATACGATATCTGGTACGAGGAGTTCTCCCCATCTATTTTTCTTCGCATAGTCTTGGTAACTCGACCATGGATACTCCAACTCTTTGTTTTTCCATTCCGGCAAGCCCCTTGGATTCCTATGAATATAAGCTGAAAGATAGAGAAGCTGTGGATCTGTTTTCACGGGAACTGCCCGAAAGGCACCTTGAAGAAGGTGACCTCGCTTTTCATACTTCGTATTGAAATACTTCGCATACGCTGTCTCCACGCGCTGAAGATACCGAGAAACACCAACTTCGGATTTCTCTTGTATCAAC
>Ga0155788_103_pt2 | contig 12551 bp, 12 predicted proteins | sample RifCSPlowO2_01_FD_107442 | JGI IMG/M metagenome (GOLD analysis project Ga0155788, IMG submission 107442) | Candidatus Wildermuthbacteria bacterium RIFCSPLOWO2_01_FULL_47_18 | reverse complement strand
CAGATCATTTTCTTTCGCGGTCTTTTCCGTCAAAAGCACGTATCGCACCCCAAGGAAAGGATACACGATTTTCCCAAGCGTTTTCACCTGCTCAACGTCTCTTTTTGCTTTGTTCACAGGAACCGCGAACCCAATGCTTTGAGCTTCTAAAACTGTTGCTGTGTTAATGCCCACAACTTCGCCTGCAAGATTAAGCAAAGGCCCTCCTGAATTCCCCTGGTTAATGGCCGCGTCTGTTTGGATAACGTCTTCAATGGTTTCCACAAAGTTATTCCCCGAAGCTGTAATAGTTCTGCCCAAACCTGAAATAACTCCCACCGAAACCGTGTTGCGGAATTCTCCCAAAGCGTTCCCAATAGCAACCACGCTTTGGCCAATCTCAAGCGTATCGGAATTCCCCAGTTTCACAAAAGGAAAATCTATCTGGGTAAATGCCCCGCCTTCGTCTATGATCTTTTCGCGCTCAATTCTCAATACTGCCACGTCCTGCACCGGGTCTTTTGCCAAGACTTTCGCGGGGTATGATTTTCCGTCTGTGGTAAATACGGTGTATTCAGCCTCGTCATCAAGCACCACGTGCTTGTTCGTGACAACAGTGCCTTCAGGGCTCACGATAAACCCGGAACCTCCCCCGATCTCTTTTTTCTCTGTTCCTTTCTGGCGAATTCTCGGAACCAAAAACTCAAAAGGCACGGGGCCAAACTCTTCAAACGGATTCTCATATATCTGCTCCAGAATGGGAACATCTTTGGTGATGACAATACTCACCACTGCCGGGCTTGTTTGCTTTACCACGTCAATGATCTTCTGCTCCTGGGTTGTCTGCGGCTGATAGGCCTGCTCTGAAGTTGAGGCAATCTTGCGGAAGTAATCAAACGGAAGGTTTTTGAGGTGCCCCGCAACCTTATAATACACCAAACCTCCAACCAGGCCGCCCGCGGCAAATCCGAACAAAACAGAAATTGCCACTACGGTGGCAAAAAGCTTCACAACCTTTTTCTTCCTTTTTAATTTTTCAAAGCGCTTGCGGATCATTTCCCGCAAGACCCGGAACTCGTGGCCAACCCGGGAAAAGTTGTAGGGAACCATATTTCTTTATTGTACCTTATTCGCCCTTAATTTTTCAACTGAAAAACAAAGAGTTTTAATGAACTTTACCACCTCTTCTTTTGTTGTTTGTTTTCCAAGCGTTACTCGCAAAGCAGAAAGAGATTCTTCAATATTCAAGCCCAAAGCCAAAAGCACTTTTGAAGGCTCTTCGGTTTTTTCAGAGCACGCGGAACCCGTAGACACGGCAAAACCCTTTTGGTCGAGCAGCATTGCCAAATCCTTTCCGTGAATGCCTTGGAAACGGAAATGCGCGTTATTGGGAAGGCGCGAAGTTGGAGAACCAGTGAGCAAGGAACCCGGGATCTTCTTTAAAACCTCCTTGAAAAGCAAATCTCGCAACTGGCGGATTTTAATATTTCTGACACTCGCTTTGGGATTCCGTATCTCCTCAACCGCTGCTCCTATGCCAACAATACCCGCAACATTTTCGGTACCTGAGCGCATTCCCTGTTCCTGGCCTCCTCCTACATTCAAGGGCGAAAGCATTGTACCTTCTTTAATATAGAGGACGCCTACTCCTTTTGGCCCGTATATCTTGTGACTGCTCAAGGTGAGCATATCTACTCCGAGCTTTTGGACATTGCAGTCGAGAAACTGCGCGGCCTGCACCGCATCGGTGTGAAAAAGAACTTTTGACCTTTGATCTTTAACTTTTAACAACGCACCTATTTCAGCAATCGGCTGAATAGTGCCAATCTCGCTGTTCGCGTACATTATAGAAATCAGTATGGTGTTCTCTTTGATCGCTTTCCCAATATCCGCGGGATCAATAATTCCTTCTTTGCCTGGCTTCACATACGTTACTTCAATAATGCCCCTGCCTTCCAGTTCTTGAATGGGAGAAAGAATTGATTCATGCTCCATGGCGCTCGTAATAATATGCGGCTTGACGCTTGGATTTTGAAATTTGAAATTCTTTGCAACTCCCTGAATTGCAAGGTTGTTGGCCTCGGTTGCTCCCGAAGTGAATACAACCTCAAGAGGCTGGCAAGATAGGAACTTGGCAACTTTTTCCCGCGCGCTTTCCATGGCAGCCCTCGCTTTCTGGCCAAATGAATGCAAAGAAGAAGGGTTTCCCCATTCTTTTTTGAAATAGAGGGACATTGCCGCCATCACTTCTTTATCAACAGGCGTTGACGCTGCGTAATCAAGATAGATCCTCTTACTCATATCTTTTTAGCGGACTTCTTCATATGATTTCTCCCGTGATTTATTCGTCATAAAAAACCAAGCATACTCCGCAACATAGCGGAGCCCTTCTCGAACCGGGTTCCCTTTGAGCAATCTTCGGGCAGAGCTCCATACCCATAAACTCTGCAAAAACGCGATATCCCCTTCTTTTATCATTTTCCTCGCAAGGTCGGAATCTTCTCCGTAAAACACTATTTCCTCGGTAAATCCCCCAACCTTGTCGAAAATGTCTTTTTTAACCGCGAGATTCCCTCCGTTCCACAGAGCTCCTTTCTTGAATACCTTGCGAAGGAGAAATTCTCCTACGAACGGCTGGAGTATTCGAAAACTTATAAACTCCACGAACTTGTACTTTTGAGGCAGATCATAAAACCGATACGGACCAGAGACTCCCACGAGCTTCGGCTCGCGCAAAAAGCGTTCGAGCATCCTTCCTTCCCAATAAAGCGGCACAACCACGTCTGCGTCGAAAAACACGAGCATATCCCCTGTTGCAACTTTGGCGCCCCGGTTCCTCGCTATGGTCATGCCTTGGCGGGTTTCTCTCACAAGCCTCGCCTCAGGGAACTGGGTTCGCACGATCTCTGCGGTGCGGTCTTTGCTGTTGTTGTCTACAACAATAACTTCAAAGTCTGCAAGGTGCTTTTGCTCAAATATCGAGCGCACGCATTGCTTAATGTATTTCTCCTCATTAAACGCGGGGATGATATACGAGATTTTCATGTATGTACCAGTGTATCGCGCCTTTGAAAAAATAAAAAGGGGGCTCTCGTTTCTCGAGAAACCCCCTTGGTGATGCGTATGATTCTCATCCCCGAATACGGAGAATGCCTTGTTCGTAGCGTATGAGACCTTTTCGGTTAAGTTCCAAGGCTGCCACACTAACTTCTTGAGAAGAAGCAAGGACGCGCTCGGGAACTCCGACTTCACGATGAAGCAACTCAAGGGCTTGCGTGAAAGGAACTTCTTGAACGCCCTCGCTCGAGAGAACTAAAAGCAGTCGCATGAGTTCTGCCTGGACCTCCGAGGGCGTAAGAGAGAAAACAGTGGTAATCACTCGCGTAGCCAAGATTCATTCCTCCTTTAATGTCCCTATATCCTTCTACGTTTTTTCAGCGCAAAAGTCAAAGCGAAAACAGGGTTTTGGCTTCGTCCCAAATAACAGGATTGTTTTGCTTTGTTTTCATCCAGTACCACCATTCTGTTCCCCAGAAGTATTGTTCTCTGAGCCCGGTATTCTTGGCATATTCAACCACTGCCTTGAACCGTTCCAAGTTCATGGTCTTTTCCTGCTCTTCCAAGGGCAGGTCATACAAAAGCACCTGGCCCCAAGGTTCTGCCTGCAGCTCGACGCCAATAACCTCTTTACCAAAGAAGGCTTTAATGAACTGCGCTTTTCGCCAATAGAAGAGCGGGCGGAAAGGATAGCTGAAATATGTCCCGAGCTGGGTTGACCACACCTTACGGTACAGGGTTGTTCCTACCTTGTCGCCTGTTCGCGCTGCCCTGGTCCAGAAAGACCCTTCTCCGCTCGCGGTTATGACAATGGCATGAAAGGGATCAAGCGACTTTACCTGCTTAACTTCTTCTTTGAGGAATGAGGCATCAGCCCAGGGACATTCCCCAAACGGGAAAAATGGTTCGTTCTCAACCTGCCAGCCCAGCAAAGCAGGGTTGTTTTTGTACCGTTCAACCACAACAGCCAGCATCCCCATGATCTCTCGCTGCGCCTCTTTCTTTGAGAGTCCCAAGGCCCACGAAGGAATGTGGCATTCAGGCCATCTGGGAGTTTTCATGCCTATTACCATGAGAACCTGCGCTCCCCTCTTTTCAGCCTCTTTGACCTGCCAATCAAGGTCATCAAAAAAGTAGGAGTCGTTTCCGGTTTCAATAAGGTCCCAGTGGGCTGCGATTTTTATGCGGCGAGCGGAGAGATCATCTAAAATTGCGAGATACGTTTCTTTCCAATCAAGGCCCAGATACAGCGCGTGTTTCTGGGAAAAGTTCACTCCCCACGCCACGTTCTCCACGTACGGAGCGCTCCCGACAAAAAAGTATATGAAGCCAGAACCAAGGACCACGAGCACTGCCAAGAGCGAGTATTTCAAGATCTTCTTTTTCATCCCGTACGAGATAGGAAACGTTTCGTAACGTTTCCGCCGATTATTGATAAAACCATGAAACTTTTCGCACTTCTTTGTGGTTGGATAATGCTACTTTCAAATGCAGACGTGTAATCTCGTACGGGATTCATCGCAGCGCAAGAAGAGCAAGCCCTCCTCCGATAAGAAGTATGGCAACGAACTTCTGCAGTAAAGAACTCCTGGATATTTCTTCTTGAAGGATATGAGGAAACTTCCAAGAAAGCAGAGCGGCGAACGCTAGCAAAAATACGTGCTGCAGCCCCTGAAGCGCGTTCACAAAAGGAAGCATTGCAAGAGGCACGAGAAACAGAGCCGCGTTCCGGGAAATTTCTCCCAAGGCACCGCTCGCCTGACCCAAAAGAAAAACCATGTACTTTTGCGGCATTTCCCAAAAAGAAATGCCAGACCCTTTCTGGCCTCTCCCCAGTAGTTCATTCCGCACCTCCTGAAGCGACAGCAAGAGCAACGCGGCGCCCAGCCCTCCAATGCGAAGAGTCATGAACACGGGCCAAAACTGCTGCCCCGTATACGCGTACTTTGCGGCAACAAACGCAAGCGCGAACAGGAAAGCGCTCTGCAAGGCCGAAGCCAGACTTGCTTTGTTGTGGGACACTCCTTTTTCATGGGAAATCAATATGGTGCCCCCTACCAAGAGAAGAAACGCGGCAAGCTCAACCAAAGAAAGTGCCTCTTGCCCCCTGCTCAGGAGAAAAATGAATAGAAAGATCAAAAGCGGAATAAAAGCGCCCGTTGCAGGAACCAACCGCGAAGCCTCAAAAACTCTCAACCCGTTGAAAAACACCAAGAGAGCCAGGGAAAAAAGGAATCCCGAACCCATGGCCAAAAGAAGATTGGGAAGCGGAGGAAAAGCAAAACCAACGAGCGGGACAAGCAAGAATACAAGCATGCCCAAAACGCCGATGTAGAAAACAAGGACCGAAGGCCTCACCTCAACGCTCGTAAGTACGTATTTATCAACGAGCGAAACCAAAGCGTAGAAAAGTGCTGCGAGCGCGACAAATAAAATCCACGCCATATATTAAGAATTCAATACTAGTTTTTTAATATTCTCAGCGCCCTGCCGTTCCATTTCTATGAACCCCTGCATCGCGGCCTGCGCGAAGTTCCCGTTCTCCAGCAGATCAGGCAGCCATTGATGGGTAAACTTGGGGTCCAGCTGATCAATACCGGCCCCTATCTTGAGCAGCCATTCGCGGTTCCGCACTTCTTGAGAACCTATGGGAGGAGCGATGATTAAAGGAATTCCCAGGGCCGCATAGAACACAAGCTCTGAGGGTTTTGACCAAAGGATGTCGGTTTTTTCCAGGGTTTTGTGAAATTCTCCAAAGTATTCATCCATTGTTTTCGCGAACACAATGTTGGCGTGAGGAGCGAACACATGAAAATACTCTGCGGCGTCTTTCCGAATGCCCGCAACCAAGTTGAGCCGCACTCTTCCGTCTTTTATCAAATGCTCCAAACTTTTCGCGATATCTTTGCCCAATTCATTCTGCGCTCCTGCTCCGCCCACTGCGAACGTGATCTCCAAAGGCTGCTGCTCTGTTTTGAAAGAGACTTTTCCCAAATAGCTTTGCACAAGGCTGGAATACAGCCTTCGGTAGCGGCAAGCAGGGTCGAGAGACACAAGACGTCTCTTCAACATTTCTTTGGAGCTTTTCGTGAGTTCTTCTGGCAAAGGGAAACCGGTTTTAAAGATATGCTTATGGGAAACGCCGTAGCGCAAAAGCCTTTGAGCCGCGTCTTCCGTAGGCACGCAGTAGTGAATACTGGTATCTGCGGGGCGCAAGGGCGCCCACGCGCGCGCGACATCGGTATCGGTGATGACAAGCCAGATTACTCCCTGGTATCCCCAGTATTCCGCCATAAAAGCAACCGCGGAGAACGTGGTAACCAAGGGCAAAGGCTTTTTATTGAGTTTTTCTATCAAGTGCTTTCCCCAGTCCCGTCTTTTCATGAAACCGTAGATCTGCTTTAACTGCAGGGTCGGAAGCTCAATGCCGTGGGTTTCGGGATAAAACTCCTGTATTTCCTGGAACTTGTCAAAAATGCTGAACACGATGCTCCCCAACACGGGAACTTTCTTGAACCTGGAGATTATCTCATACAGCTTTCTTGACGTATCCCATACCTTTTTGTCTGATTCAGGGATCCCATGATAGCGGTTCGCAGACAGCACCTTGTTCCCCGCGGCAAAATGCGAAAGCGCAAAAGCGGCTCTTTGGTGCCCGTATCCCATATCCACAGCAAGCACCCAGGCCTTGGAATATTTCTTTTGCATGTTCCCCCATCATACCATAAAGCGCTCCTGCTTGAACCTTCTGAGAAACCAGAACAGCGCGGGATACAAGGGAAAGAGCCAAAACAGGGAAAAGTTCTTGAGGCCGAGCGAAGCAAAAGGAACTGACGAGAAAAATTCAACGATAAAATGATAGTACCCCATAAGAAGCTGTATGGGAAAAGACAGCGCCGCGCCCAAAACGCCAAAAGCCAGCCCTCCCAGCAAAAACACAAAGCCAAGGCCAATAAGAAGAGGTATCAAAGGAAGCAGCAGCAAATTGGTGAGGATCCCAACCAAAGACACGTATCCAAAGTTATGGATAAGCAAAGGAAGCGTGAACAGCTGCGCTGAAAAGTTCACTGCTAGGTTTTCCCGTATGCTCAACGTTGCGGGCAAGAACTTTAATATGTGCGTGAAAAAGGGAAGCGCGAATATGATACCCAGGCTCGCGAGGAACGAAAGCTGGAATCCTGGATCGTGCTTTAAAAGCCAGGGATTGAGCAAGAGCATTATGGCTGCCGCAAATACCAGGCCCCTCAAAGCAACATTCATTCTTCCTATGAACTCCGAAAACAGCAGCAATCCGCCCATTATGCCTGCCCGTATTGCAGAACTCTGCATGCCGGTCAAGAGTATGAAAAGAACCATGAATGCAAAAGAAAGGAACACAGCTTGCTTTCTCCAAAGGCCCAGCCACAAAAAGAAGGGAAGGAGCATGCGCGTCAAAATAACCACGTGCTGGCCTGAAATAGCGGTGATGTGCCGAAGCCCTGTTTTGTTGAGCTTGTCTTTCCATTGCGTTGTCATCTTGCCCTGATCTCCCAAGAGAAGCGCCCCGAAAGTGGCGCCAATGGAGGGCTGAAGGAATGTTGTAATCACCCCTCTCAACTTTTCTTTGAAAGCAAAAAGCGGGGACTGTCCCTGCTTGAGCACCGCGATCTTGGGATAGTACATGACCGCGTGCACGCTCTTGCTTTGCAAATATCCCGGGTAGTCAAACTCTTCAAAAACAGCTGGAGCAAGAAGCTTTCCCGAAACTTCCAAAATGTCCCCGTATCTATACTGCTTGAACCTGTCTGCGGTCACAAGTATCTTTCCTTTTTTTGCTCCTTCGGGCAGTACTACAAGTTGGGTATTTTCAGTTCTCTCCTGCACATCTCCCGCGATCTTCCCTTTGAACATAACGGTCTTCCCTGTGAACTCTTCAAACTCGTTGGGATACTTGTTTCCCAAAGGAGAAAATGACCAAACAAAAACCCCTGCCAGGAATATAAGGCAGAGGAAAAAGAGGAAACGGCTCATGCACCAAACCCGGTCGCGATGAAGGTGAGCCTCAGCTCGCCTTCTTTGAGATCCCTGTCGTACGATGCCCCGAAAATAATTTTCGCGTTCTGGCTCACTTCCTGGCGTATCTTTTGCGCAACAGTTTCTATTTCGCTCAGGCTCAAGTCGTTATGCCCCGCAATATTGAACAGCACTCCTTTTGCTCCTTTTGGAGAAAAACTCAAAAGGGGTGAGGACAACGCTGTTTCCAAAGCCTTTTCCCCTCTTTTCTCTCCTGTTGCTCTTCCAATGCCCACTATTGCTTGGCCCGCGTTCTGCATAACCGCTTTTAAGTCTGCGAAATCAAGATTGATGAGTCCAGGTTTTGCTATCAAGTCTGACATGGCCTGCACCGCTTCTCTCAATATTTCGTCAGCAGCCCAGAACGCGGATATAACGCTGGTGTCCTGTGAAACAAGTTTCAAGATCTTGTCATTGGAAATGGAGAGAAGCGTGTCTACCTTGCCTTGGAGTTGGTCCAAAGCTTTTTGGGCCAGCCTTGTTCTCCAAGCTCCCTCAAAAGAAAAGGGTTTGGTGACTATGGCAATGACCAAGGCTCCTGAATTCTTCGCGATCTCCGCGACCACGGGAATTGCTCCACCTCCTGTTCCTCCGCCAAGGCCCGAGGCAAGAAATACCAAGTCTGCCCCGGCGATCACACTCGTAATTTCTTCTTTGTCTTCCAAGGCAGACTTTCTGCCAAGCTCAGGGTTCATGCCAGCTCCCAAACCCCTGGTTGACTCTTTTCCTATTTGTAGTTTTTTGTGGGCCCGGATCTTTTTTAAGTCCTGGGCATCGGTGTTTATGGCAATAAGCTCAACACCCTGGAGTTTGCACTCGGTCATGCGGTCAACCGCGTTCCCGCCCGCTCCCCCTATTCCTATGACTTTGATGGATGCTTTTTTCATACTACGGAATAAACACGCGGAATATTTTTTTGAGCTTTTGCGCAACGCTTGCTCCGGGCAATGATGATATGGTTTGCTCCCCTTCTTGCAAAACCCTTGAAGCAAGACCCATAACCCCAAAGAACGCGGGATCGGTCTCAAAGGTCACTATTTCGTGGGGAGAGCCGAGTTTGGCAGGAAGCTTGAGTTCTTTTTTCGCGAACTCGGCAATGCCAGGAAGTTTTGCCCCTCCCCCCGTCAATACAACTCCTGAAGGAAGGCTTCCTTGCCGCTCAATGCTTTTCAATTCTTTGCCAATGAATTGGAACAGCTCCTTAACTCTCATCTCAATGATACGGGATAATCCCTTTGGAGAAAAGTTCAAGATCTCGCCTTCAGAACTTTCAAAACGTTCCTTCCTTTTGCCCGACGTCTTGCCCAGACTCCCAAACTCTTTTTTAATTCTCTCAGCGGTATCGTGCTCTGTGCGAAGACCAATGGCAATGTCACTGGTAATGTTGCCAGAACCAACGGGGAATACCGAAGCGTGGATAAGCTCTCCTTCCTCGAACACCGCAAGATTCGTGGTGCCTGCTCCCAGGTCAATGAGCGCCACTCCAAGCTCTTTTTGGCGCGGGGTGAGCACAGACCAGGCTCCCATTAAAGGAGAAGGAACAATGTCGAGGATCTCAATATCCGCTCCAAATACCGCGTCTGTGAGATTTTTCAAATACGGGCTGAACGCGCATACTGCTAAAATATCCGCCTCCAGGCGCATTCCTTTCATGCCCACTACTTCTTTGGTCGTGTTCTCTCCGTCAACAATGAACTTCTGGGGAAATGATTCGAGGATCTCGTTGTTTGACTTCAGAGGGAAAACCCCGGCAGCGGAAACAACGCGCTCCACGTCTTCTTGGGAAATATGCCCATCTGCCCTTGAAACAGCGACAATGCCGTGTGAAGTGGTGGAGAAAATATGGCTTCCTCCAATATTCACGATAACCGCGCGGATCCTTTGGGAACTCAGATTTTCCAATCGTTGCTTTGCGGCAAGGATCTTCAAAGCTGTTTCTTCGGGATTCACGCACGAACCCTTCCTCACTCCCGAAGAGGGTTCCTGCACCAATCCCAAAACCTCAACTTCTCCGCCTTCTTTCCGTTTTGCCACGCCCATTTTAATGGTGTGGGTTCCAATGTCTAACGCGACAACCGCCTGAGAATTCATCCCGTACGAAATAGGAAACGCTTGCGTTTCCGTAAGTTATTGATAAACCTGCCAGACCTTGATGCGCGATTTCGTACGGGACTCATACGTATTGTTTTGATTTTTTCTCGATTTCTTTATGACTGTACCCCAATAAATGCAAGAGGCCATGCACAAACACAAGGGCGAGCTCCTGTTTGAATGTTATACCATATTTCTTGGCATCTTGCGAAATGACTTTGGGGCACAGAACGATCTCTCCCAGCCCCAATTCTTCCATTTCAAACGAAAGCACGTTGGGAACGTATGTTTTGCCGCGGTACAGCTTGTTCAATGCCTGCGCTTCTTTCTCCTTTAAAAACACGACTGAAACGTCGCGCTTCTTCGCTTTTTCTTTGGCAAAGACTTTCCTCGCGAGAGCCTTTAAAAAAGCACCCGGAACCCTCATTTTCGTGGTATTCCTAATTTCAACCATCCCCCATTGTATCCCTTCTCCCCCTGCGGTACAATCCACAAAACGGCATCCGGAAAGGAGGCCTGGCCGTGTCTGCTCAAGCATCGCTCTTTGAGATTCCAAAAGAAAGACTGCGCGAGTTTACCCTGGTACTTCTTGACCTGATCTGGGAGTTTGGGGGAAACGACTGGGTAGCTGAAGGAGTGCTGCATGCTCCAAAAGCATTCAGCGAACGCGGGACCCTCGCGAAAGCGCGACTCGTTATTGCCCAGGATTCCCACGACTTCACTGGTCGCTGGGAAGACCCTGCCTATGATCTTACTGAAGGGCTGGTTCTTCGCAAGCAGGATCTGGAAGTCGTTGAGTTCAAGGGGTACAACGGTTCACACCCTCAAGAATGGCTTCCCCCCAGGTCTACCTTGAAGATGATGATAGCCCTATTCCGCCAAGGATTCTTGGGACCGATCTTCGTATACACCATAGAACCCGGACGCGGACATCCGCCGCGGGAGTGGATGAAGGTAGACGTCGACAACAACCGTCTCGAGCTTGGCCTGTTTGAGGAACGAGGAGGAAAATCAGAAAATCTTGTGTTCCTCCTGGAGGCATGCAAAGTACTCGGATTCAAACAGCTGGTGCCGACCTGAAAATTGGCCCAACAACAAAACGGGTGGACTCTGTCCCCCGTCTTTTATTTTCTCTTCAGAGAAATGGCTACGCTCGCATCAAGAGCATCGGCTACTTTCCCTATGAAAGAAAGGGTGGGATTGTACGTGCCAGATTCAAGGCGGCTTATCGCGGATTGTTTCGTGCCTATTTTTTGCGCAAGCTCTTTTTGGGTTAGCTTTTTCTGAAGGCGTTTTTGAATGAGCATTGTTATCAATGCAAATTCCGGCTCTAAAGCATCATAGCGCTGCTTAAGCTCCTTGTTTTTTAACGCTTTTCGTTTAAATTCTTCGTAGTTTATCATAAATTCTATATAGCGTATATGTTATATCCTGTCAAGAGCTGACAATTTTGATAGAGCAATCTTTACTTCTTTGTTGGGAATTTTGTTCGATTTTTTCACGAATCCGTGGAGCAACACCGCTTTTGTTTTATGAAAAGTATAGAGTATACGTACATTTTGTTCTCCGCGTACACGAAGTTCAAAAATCCTTGCTACCACCTTTTTACTATGGGGCATGCCAAGTTTGTTACCAAAAGTTTTCAGTAATCCGATCGTCCTCAATACCCTTGCAAAAGTCGGCTTCTCGAGCGACTGGATAAATTCTTCCAGTACTTTATCAAAGATACGTACTTCCATCCCCCATTGTACTCCTTCAAATACCCGTCTTCAAGCGAAACAAAGGTGTTTGGCGCGTTCCAGAAAAGGGTTGACAAATCATACCTAATGTGCTACACTTAAGTTATCCTGAAATTCGGGAAAGAGGGTTCAAAGCGGAGGAAAGAAATGGATTCGCGATCTTTCACAGACTGGCTCCTGAAAGCGGTTATCGCCATATCAGCCCTGGCCTTTGTCGTCATATTCGTCGTCGGCGTCAGTAGCCAGGCATCTGCGGGTACGGGCAGCGTCGAGCAGAACAGCGACACCAGCATTGCCCTGACCGACGATGTGAACCGAACCATCAAGACGGGCCGGGCGCTCCACTTCACCGAAGACTATTCCATAGCCGAAATCGCAGACCGAAAGTACTACGGAGGCGACGTGGTCACGAGCGGATTCGTGCACATTTCGAACGAATCCCCGGACGCCCGTTGGGCGTCCCTGGTAGTAGAGTTCAACACGCACGAAGGCGAGTGGCCACATTGGTTCGTTGAAACCAGGAGTTCCGACGGTTCGTGGCTATCAGGTCCCACGGTGGTCGAAGGGAATTCCACGAATCAAGTGCAATTCAGGGTAGTCGTCGGCAACAATACCGGCGAAGGAACCACCACC
>Ga0155788_116_pt1 | contig 14257 bp, 10 predicted proteins | sample RifCSPlowO2_01_FD_107442 | JGI IMG/M metagenome (GOLD analysis project Ga0155788, IMG submission 107442) | Candidatus Wildermuthbacteria bacterium RIFCSPLOWO2_01_FULL_47_18 | reverse complement strand
AGTTTGCGCTTCAAGTATGCGATTGTAGTTCTCAAGAGAAAATTTAGAATCAATAGGAATAATGCCTTCTTTGGTAATAACAACTGCGTCTACAATACTCCCGTCTTTAAAAGAATACTGCATTTGGTAGGTATCTGGCGGTAAGACATTTTTTAGCACGGTTTCAAGGTAGTATTCGCCAAGTACCCCGCGCTGTTTTGGATTTTTCAGGATATCCTGCAAGTTCTTTAACTGATCCGTGACACTCATAACCTGTTTTTGCCCTTCCCCTACTTTTACGAGTTCCTGCGTGATCTCACGAACAATTTTGGTGCTTGCCCCAAATTGTTCTCTAATGGCCCTTGTTGATTCGCCGAGTTTGTTATCAAGTGTTCGTGAGAGTTCTTGTATCTGATTCTGGAGTAAAAGTATTGAGGAATCTTTGGTCCCCCCCTTTCTTTGGAGTAATAGTACAAAAACTCCCAAAGAAAGTATCCCAATGATTGCTATAAAAATAATGTCTTGCATTACTTGACTATAACATAATTATCAAAGGAAAATAAAAGCCCTGCACTTCCTGGAGGGGGCGGAGAGAGGTAGTGCAGGGACTGGCCGCTCAGCTTGGCGAGGCTGAGCCTACCAGGGCCGAGAGCTTCTTGCTAGGCCTTGGCGGATGTCGTGCGGCGACCCTTCTTGTGGTGCCGCGTCGTCGGGGTCGAGGTCATACCGGTGGTCGGAGCCTGAGTGTCGTGCTTCCCGGTCTCGGTCGCCGGAGGACTGGTCGTAGGCATGAGTCACCTCGCCTTGCCAATTCCAGAGAAGACCTTCTTCTCTTTAGTGAATTATGGGTTAGGCATGAGAAGACGTCAAGCCCTGGCTTGCGACACCGTTCTTTTTTACGAATACCCACTTCACGAGCTCAATGAGCCCGATGTTGAGAAAGGCAAAACCCCAAACCACAGCCCAATCAACAAGAAGCAAGGGCTGGGTGTGGAAGAGCTGCTGCAAAGGAGGAACATACAAAGGAAGGAGAAGCACCAAAAAGCCGATCAGCACGCCTCCTACAAGATATGGATTGGAGAATATGTTGTATTGCCATATATTCGCCTTGAGATTCTTGCACGAGAAAACGTACAGCAGAGAGTTTAAGGCAAGCCCTACGAACATAATGGTCCTAGTATGCTCAATGGTATAGGAGGTAAAGTGCAAAAGATACAAGAACAACCCAAGGAGAATGAGGTCTGTGAATATCCCCACGAGAAAAATGATGGTTTTCATGGGAAGCGTCAAAAGAGTAATGTGCTTGCCTTCTGGCTTTCTTTTCATCACATCTTTCTCCCCTTTTTCAAAGGTGAGGGCAATTCCCGGCAAGCCGTCTTCCACAAAGTTTACCCACAGTATTTGGGTAGCGGTTATGGGAAGAGGCAGGCCGAATAAAATACTGGAACTGATGAGGATAATTTCGGTAAAGCTCCCGGTGAGCATATAGGTGATGATTTTTCTGATGTTGTCTATAATGATTCTCCCCTCTTCCACTGCCAAAGGAATAATGGAAAAGGAATCCCCCAAAAGCACCAAGTCCCCCGCTTCCTTTGCAACTTCAGAACCCGAACCCAAAGCAATGCCAATATCTGCTTTCTTCAACGCTGGAGCGTCGTTGACTCCGTCACCTGTCATTGCAACAACCTGTCCTCTTCTTTGCCAAGCCTCAATAATGCGGAGCTTATGTTTGGGTTCTACCCTTGCGTATACCTTTAAATTGGGAAGCCTTCTGTCGAGCTCTTCGTCTGAAAGATTCTCAAGGTCTTTGCCTTCAACCGTGGAGGAAGAGTCACCGTCTATGCCAACTTCTTTTGCAACAGCGCTCGCGGTAGCCACGTGGTCTCCTGTCACCATGATGGTTTGAATGCCTGCTTGTCTCGCAAGTTCAATTGCTTCTTTTGCTCCTTTTCGCAGAGGATCTTTCAATGCGATCAATCCAATAAACTCAATATCATGGAGCTCAAGAGCAATATGGTCTGAAGCTGGGAATGTTTTGAAAGGAAGCAGTTTCTCGCCCAAAGCAAGCACGCGCAGGCCTTTTTTTGCGAGTTCCTGCACCTTCTTTTCTACCAAGAGCAGATTTTCCTGCTTTGCCATAGACAAAAGTTTCTCAGGAGAGCCTGAAATAAAGGCCACAATGCCCTTTGGGGTTTGATGAACGCTTGCCTGATATTGGGTTGAAGAATCAAACGAGAACTTTTCCAGCAAAGGAAATTCTTTTCCAAGAGCAACCTTTGAAATGCCAGCTTCCGAAGCCGCTACCAAAAGCGCCTTGTCTGTTGGTTTTCCCCGTATGACCCATTGCTCGAACACTGCTTCTGGATTTTCGATGAACGCTTCATTGGCAAGAGCTGCCACAACCAACGCTCTTTGGCTGTCTGCTTCTTTGAATGAGAATATTTCTTCCACTTCCATTTTCCCTTCAGTGAGCGTAAGAGTTTTGTCTGTTGCAATGATAGAGGTGCTTCCCAGGGTTTCTGTGGAGGCGAGATTGCGCATTAATCCTTTTCGCTTCAGCATTCTGCTCATTCCAATTGCCAGCACCGCGGTGATCGCGACAGGAAGGCCTTCGGGAACCGAGGCTACCGCAATAGCAACTGCCAGAGTGAAGATCTCGTTGAATGGTTTGCCAGCTATCAAGCCTTCCAAAAAGATGAGGAAGGCAATAATGCCAAAAAGGTAGCCTATGAGTTTCGCGAACTTGTTGAGGCGGAATTGATAGGGAGTTTCGCTTCCTTTGATCTCTTTCAAAAGCACTGCTATCTTGCCAAGCTCCGTATGCTGGCCGGTTCCTGTTGCAACTATTCTGCCTTCTCCTTCTTCTACTATGCTTCCCGTGAACACCATATTCTCCCTATCTCCTAGAGCAACCTCTCCTTCAACAACAGCATTGGTTTTTTCAGAAGCCAGCCATTCTCCTGTAAGCACAGCTTCTTGCGTCTTCATATTCCATGCCTGTATGATCCTTCCGTCTGCGGGTATTCTGTCCCCTGCCCTGAGCAGCACAATGTCACCTGGAACTATTTCTTCCTGGGGAATTTCTTTGCTGCTTCCATTTCTCACAACCACCGCGTGCACTTTCAGGGCTTTTTTCAGTTCAGCCAATGCCCTTGTTGCTTTGTACTCCTGAAAATATCCCAGAAAAGAATTGAGGATCACCGCTCCCCAAATAACAATGCTGTCTGTGTAGTCTTGGAGAAAGAGCGTGATTATTCCTGCTCCGATCAAGATGAGAACTAAAGGGCTCTTGAGCTGGCTCAAGAAAACTTGGAAACCCGAAGGGAACTTCTCCTTGGGGAGGATATTTTTTCCAAAGGTTTTATGCCGCTCTTTTACTTGAGCGTCAGTAAGCCCCTTTTCCGAGTCTGTTTCAAATATATGTGTAACCTCTTCCCAAGGAAGCGCGTGCCAATTGCGTTGAGCGATATAATCCATTCTGTGTATTGTACCCTTCGACTACGCGCAGGGCAACCCTTCGACTTCGCTCAGGGCAGGAAAAGAAAAAGCTCCTGACGGGCGAAAGGGAGGACACTCACCCTCTTCTCGAGGGCAAGACCCGCCAGGAGCAGGAGCAAGCATGGCTGAGCCACGCTCACTCCACTTTCATCATAGAGAAACCACCTACAAAAGAAAACGCCCCCAGCGAAGCAGCCCAACCGCTGGAGGCCTAAAAGAGAGAGAGTGGCGATAGGATTTGTGTATGCACGGAGTTAGAAGCAGGAGCTAGTCACGAACTCACACCCTCGTTGCTACAGAGGAGTGTGAGGAGCCCCGACTTCAATGTCCGCGGGTCCACGGCGGCAGACCCTTAGCCCATCATCGCGACGAGCTATGAACTCGCCACCCTCATAGGAAGTATAATACTCGGGAGAACTAAAAAGTCAATATAGTGGTGGCCCCAAGGGGATTTGAACCCCTGATCTCTTGGATGAGAACCAAGTGTCCTAGGCCACTAGACGATGGGGCCGAAATTGAACTACTTCAATTTTGGCGGGCGTTTTCTTTGCGAGCGATGTCCCGCAGTAGCGGGACCGCGAGCCCAGAAAACGCCCTGGGCACTAAGCAGTCTTAGTCTACTCATAATCCGGCGGGATTTCAAGGTAGTCTATGATGTATTTGGTGAGTTCCCGAAAGAGAGGTACTGCGGAGTATTCTGCTGTCTTGGTTTTCGGGTTGTTGAGCTTTACCAACACAAGAAACTGGGGGTTGTACGCCGGAGCGTATCCAATGAATGACTGTATGGTTTGGTCAGAGTATCCTGCCTTTTGTATGCCCAAGGCAGACCATGGGATCTGCGCGGTCCCTGTTTTGCCCGCGATAAAGTAGCCAGGAACCCTTGCGCTCTTTCCATACCCTTCTTCCATGACTCCCACAAGCATAGAGGTTGCGTCAAGCACTGTTTTTGAAGAAAGTATGGGCCCCGTAGGGTCGTTTGGCTTTTGTTCTACGATATAGGGGGTGACGAGCATGCCTCCATTGGAGATTGCCGCATATGCCCTCATAAGCTGAAGAGAAGTCATCTCAACCCCTTGACCAAAAGAAGCTGTCGCGAAGTTTATCTCGTGGCCAAGCTGCAGTTCTTTGTTCTGAGAGAATACTTCGCCTGGAAGATCCACGAACGTTTTTGAAAAAATGCCAAATTTCTTCAAATATTCCATAAACCTGTCAAAGCCCAGCTGTTCAGCAGCGAACACAGCTCCGGTGTTAATAGAAAACTGAAGCACTTCCCGCATGGTGCGCTTTCCCCACGTTCTGCTGTCATAGTTCAATATCTTGTATCCTCCGATCCTCAAAATGCCCTCGTCTTCGTATGTTGTTTCCGGAGTTATTGCTCCTTCTTGTAAAGCAGAAGCCATGGTAACCGCTTTGAGAACCGAGCCTGGCTCGAAGATCTTTTCCAAGGCCGCATTCTGGAATGTTTCCAAAGATTCTTTGGCGTATTCATTGGGATTGAAGCTCGGGCTGTTCGCAAGGCTCAGGATCTTTCCATCTCGCGGATCCATGACAATGATAGTTCCCTCTTGAACCCCAAGCTCTTTCTGAACCCTTTTGAGGAGCGCTTCTGCCATTGATTGGATATTGTAATCAATGGTCAGCACTATGTTTTCTCCTGCTTTCGCGTTGCTCGACCTATCCCCCAAGAAATAGGAGGCGGGATTGAAGACATTCCGTTTGACCCCTTCTTTGCCCGCGAGTTTTTCATTGTACGAGCTTTCAACGCCGTACTGCCCTTTGTCATCCTGATTTACGAAACCCAAGACATGGGAAGCAAAGGATCCTTGGGGATAGACACGCAAAGTCTCGAATCCCACGTGCATTCCCTTGATATCTTTCTCTTCAATACGTTGCGCCTCTTCGTCTGTTATCTTTTTCTTGATGATCTCAAAAAAACTTTCCTTATTCTGCGTTTTTAAAAGTATGTTTGCTTTTTCAGTCCCAAGAATGGAGGCAAGCGTTTCCGCGATAAGTTCTTCGTTGCCGCTTTCAACTTCGGCAGGAGATACGAACGCGTACGGCACCTTTTGATTTGCCGCCAAAAGCACGAGGCTTCCGTTCTTGTCTCGCGCGAAGATCTTCCCTCTTTCCCCTTTCTCAACCAGCGAAGAACCTTGCTGGCCTTGGGCAAGAGCCCGGTAAAATCCCCCTTTGACAACCTGTAAAAATAGAAGGCGGCCCATGAGAGAGGCCCCCACAAAAAGGATAAGGAAGAAGATAATATATGCCCTCATTGCTTCGCCACTGTTCCTTCAAGAACCTGGACATAGCTTACTGTTCCAGTTTTCACGAAGTTGAGCGTTTGCGCGAGTGTGGGAAACTTCTGGAACGCGTAGTTTTCCTGGTGAAGCGTTTCAAGGGAGGAAGATTCGTCAGCCAATGTTGTGAGCTTTGCTTCCTCGCTCTTGGTGTTGTATGCAAGCATGGTCAAGTGATTTATTTGGAACACATAGAACCCAAAGAGAAAGAAAAGGCTCGCTCCTCCCAAAAAGAGCATTGCGTGCAATGACGACTTTTTCTTTCTTGTGTTCTTCATATCTCGTTTTCTTGTATTCTTATCGCAACTCTCAATTTTGCTGATCTGCTTCTTGGATTTGCTTTTTGTTCCTTGAAACTCGCAACAACTGGTTTCTTCGTGCGTATCTGAAGCCTTCTGTCTTGCCTGAAAAAATTCTTTACTATTCTGTCTTCGAGCGAATGGAAGGATATGACGAGAAGCCTTCCGCCAGAGCTTAACAAGGAAACTGCCTGGGGAAGCACTGCTTTGAGGTTCTCCAATTCGTTGTTCGAAGCAATTCTCAAGGCTTGGAACGTTTTGGTGGCAGGATGCAGTTTTTTGCGGTGATACCACTTTGGCGTTGCAGCTTTGATTACCTCTACCAGCTGGAATGTCCGCACAATGGGTGAGCGTTTCCTTGCTTCAACAATGTGTCTCGCAATGCTTTCAGCAAATTGCTCTTCTCCATAGTCTTTCAAAATGCCTTGGATATCGAAGCGTGACCAGAAGTTCAAGATCTTCTTTGCGTCCAACCCATGCTCAGGATTGAACCTCATATCCAGCACCTCGTTCTTTTGAAAAGAGAATCCCCTCTTGCTTTCTTCAAGCTGCGAGGATGACATTCCGAGATCAAAGAGAATGCCTGATATCTTGGGGAACTTTTCTCTTTTCACGATCTCTTCCAGGTGGCTGTAGCTGTCATTCACGAGAATGAGCCGTTCCTGCTTTGAAATCCTTGAGATCGCTTCCGGGTCCCACTCAATTCCCAAGACCTTGCCTCTGGGCGCGGTCTTTTCCAGAATCGCTTCTGTGTGCCCTCCAAACCCCAGAGTCGCGTCAACAAAGTTTTCGTTCGGTTTTGGGTCAAGATATTCCAGTACTTCTTGTTTGAGGACAGGGACGTGCATTGTTCTATTGTTAAAGGTTCAGCTCTTTTAATCTTTCTGCCATATCTCCTGCCTCTTGTTCTGCTTTCTGCTTATAATCTGTCCACTTCTTTTCATCCCAAACCTCAACTCGGTTATACAATCCCGCAACCACTACCCGCTTTCCCAGGGACGCGTAGGTTTTCAAGAAGTCAGGAACAAGCATCCTTCCCAGGTTGTCAAAGCTTACTTCCATTGCTCCTGTGAGCATGAGCCTCGAAAATCCCCTTGCGTCTGCCTGGGCTAAGGGAAGCTTGCTTATCCTTTCAGCAAGCAGTCCCCACTCTTTCATAGGGTACAAGAAAAGGCACTGGTCCAGGCCCCTGGTAATGACTGCTTTCTTGCCTAAAAGCTCTCTGAATTTAAGAGGTACTGCTAAGCGTTTTTTGTCGTCTATTGAATAGGTGTATTCTCCGATAAACATAAGGGGTTTTCCACAGTTCTATTGAGTTATCCCCACCTTTTTCCACAGTTTTCCACTTGATTTCACAATAGCCCCACCCAACCCCCAAGTCAACCACTTTACCACCTCCCTTTATTTAGCTCTATTTTCCTTACTTATTCACAGGTTTTCCCCAACACAAAAGCCCTGTTGATAGGGCTTTTCCAGGATGATCCTATGTACCTTGTCTACTTCTCAGTCACGCGGGAACCAAGGCTTTCGAGCTTCTTGATGGCCTTTTTAAGGTCATAGCTTTGCACCAGGACATGGTCTGTGGAGTAGCTTGAAAGCACAAGTATGCTTATTCCCTCTTCCGCGAATTCGTCGGTGATCTCTGCCAGCCAGCCTACCATATCTAAGGGCAAGATCATGTCGAACGTGATTATCTTCCAATCTCCGTCAAACTCAATAATGTCTTCTTTGTGCGCCTCCAGTTTTGTCTGGTCTATGACAGCAGTAATTTCGTTGGTTTCTTTCCGGTCATGCACAATGGCAAAAGAACCCGAAAGCGGGCGCTTTGCTTTCACAACAGCGAATGTTTCTTTCCAAACGTATACGGTTCCGTTCCTGAAATAGTCTCTGGGATTATGGTTTGCCATATCTCTTTATATTCAATTATTCACAGTTAGTCAAACTAAAGGCAGCGGTATTGGGCATATCTCTTTTACGAACACCATTCGGGCCTGCGGCGATATATACAACGCGTCCTGAAATTTGAGAATCTTCTTCGAGTCGCGCATAAAGACAGTAGTCGTCAACTCTTTCCCAAAAGTAATTCGGCATCCACGTGTATTGATACGGGAAATCGTCCGTAGGATCGGTTGGAACGCTTTGCAAAAATGGCTCAATGGCTTTTACCGCGTTTGGGCCGCCTCTTGTCGCGAGATATTGCCCGCCCCCTCCGCACTCGCTATTGTCATAACAAAGTTCCATAGCAACGGAGATCTGGCGGATATCAGCTTGTCTCTTGGCGTCGCGCGCAGCTTCGCGCGCTTCCCCAAGTCCGCCTAAGGATGTTGGTCCGAAAAACTCCTCGAGGGGTTTTGCGTCTGGCGGGGTTTCTACAGAAACTTTCTTCCCGTAGTCAGAGAGCTTCATATCGAATTCCAGGGAAACAAAAGTAGAAGCCTCAGACCCACTCAAGAAATTGAACGGCAAGAACTGGTCGATGTCAATATCTTTTTGGATGAAGTAGCGGTATACAAGCCTGTCCGACTTTCCCACAAAAACCTCTGCGGTGATCTCCCCGAGCTTTGAAGCAATAGAACGAGCGTCGATCTCATTACGCTCCAGGTCAAGCACCGGCAAAGAAGCAAGCGCATCAAAAATCCCGGAAATGATGCGCTCAACACCGTTTTCTTTAAGAGTGATGCGATAGTGATAGGTTGCTTTTTTCCCAACACGCGTATCTGGAAGTTCCTGAATGACGTACAAAGAAGGATCTTTGACAATATCCTCCCATACGACCTCAACCTTCTGCTTGATCTTTTCCTCTTGTTCGGGGTCTTGAGCTCCTTTTTCAGTCACAAACCATTGATTCCTTAAAGCGTCACTGCCGCCTCCTTCAAGGCCCAAAAAGGGCAAAGCGGGAAAGGTTTTGAACCTGAAATATGCCTTGTCTCCTAGGCCTCGGTACTCCATTTTTGCGGCATAGTCTATGCCTTCCATGTGCATTGCTAGGTCGAGCGTGCCTTGGGATTTTTCGTTGTTTTCGTCCTGAACGTCAAGGTCTCCGTCGATCCTCAAGGAAAGTTGGAGCAGTTTTTCTTTGGTATCTTCGCGCAGGAAGTCTGCTCGTATGTCCCACTCAAAGTAGTTTGTCGTGGCATGCTTCGTATTCATGATCATGCTTCCGAGCACCACTTCTGGGGAAAGTCGAAAAGGACTCCAGAGAGGCTCCCACGCATGGGTCACCAGAGCTACTCCAGCTCCAAGGAATAGAATAGTGAGGAAGGTTAATGCCTTTTTGGTAGATATTGTTTCCATGGGTGTTTATTATACCTTTTGCACCATGAATGTCGAGGCGTCGAGCTGCACTTTGTCGCCCCGTTTCACTTCTCCTTTGAGCAAGGATACGGCAAGAACGTTCTCCACGTTGTCTTGAATTGCTCTTTTCATGGGCCTTGCTCCAAACACCGGGTCATACCCTAGTTCAGCAAGCCTTGATTTTAGAGGTTCTGTGATCACAAACTCAATTCCTTTTTCTTCAAGATTCTTCTTGAGCTTTGTGAGCATCAAGTGCGCAATAGCTATGAGATGTTCTTTTGTTAAAGGCCTGAACAAAACAACTGCGTCGAAACGGTTCAGGAACTCTGGCCTAAAGGTTCCTTGCTGGAATAAATAATCCCGCATCTTGTCTTTGAGCGAGACAAAGTCGGCATTGTCTTTGATGGCTTGGATAATGAGCTGGGAGCCTGCGTTGGATGTTGCAATGATAATAGTATGCTGAAAACTCACTTTTCGTCCAAGGCCGTCTGTGATGTGGCCTTCATCGAGCACCTGCAGGAATAGGTTCAAAATGTTGGAATGTGCTTTTTCTATTTCATCAAGCAGAAGGAGAGAAAAAGGATTCTCTCGTATGGGGGTTGTCAGAAGCCCTTCTTGAGAGGCGCTCCCAAGAAGCCGTTCAACATCTTCTGTGCTTTGGAACTCAGACATGTCCAAACGTATCATGCGCTCTTCTTTTCCAAAGTATATTGAAGAAAGCGCTTTCGCGGTTTCTGTTTTTCCCACGCCTGTGGGGCCTAAGAACAGAAAACCTCCAATAGGCCCTTTCCGCTGGCTTATCTCGGCCCGCGCTCTCCGAAGGGCAGAAGAAACCTCTTTGACTGCTTCTTCCTGGTTTATGATTTTCTTGTGAATATACTCTTCCAAGTTGAGCAGTATCTCTTTTTCTGTTGTTTCAACTTCACCCACCGGTATTTGGGTTTTTTGCTCCACCACTTTTGCGATATGGGAAGCCAAAAGAACCTTGTCTTTTGACTGCGCAAGATACACCATTGCTTCATCGAGCAGGTCGAGAGCTTTCTTTGGCAAAGGAACAGCTTGGATGTATTTTTGCGACATTGTTACAATGCTTTGCAAAGCATTGAAAGAAATAAACCGTTTGTATTTCCGTTCAAAAAACGGAGTTGCGTGTTGAAGAACTTCCAGGGCTTGCTCTTCTGTTACTTCTGCGACCTCCACCTTATCAAGAAGGGAAAGGAGAGAGGGGTTATGCTCGATGTTCTGGTGAAGCCCCGAGAAGGTGGTGATGGCAACAATAGGAAACGCGGTGGACGAAAGATACTTTGCAAAAATACCTGTGATGTCTATCTTTCCCGGGCTGTTTTGCGCAGAGTCTACGAAGTTGTGGAACTCATCGATCACAAGAATGATATTTCCTGCATTGGCCACTTCCAGGAAAATCTGGTCAAGTACTGCTTCCCGCTCCCCTGGACCTGTGACGCGAGAAAGCAGAGAAGGAATATCCAACTCTACCACTCGCTTGTGATTCAGTTCTGGAAGAGTTTCTCCTAAAAGACTTCTTTTTGCCAATTCAGACACAATAGCCCACCTTCCCATTCCAGGCTCGCCTACGAGCAAGGCGTTGTTGTTCTGTTCCTTTGCCAGGCTTCTTTCTAAGGCCTGGATCTCTTTTTGGTGCCCGACCAATGCGAAAAAGCCCTGTTTTCGCACCTGCTGCGACACGTCAAGAGAAAATTTGTCTAGCAATGGGCTGAAGCCAGAAGTCCATTGCCTTCCCAAGGTTCCTTTTCTTCTCAGATTATTTTTGCTCCACCATTTTTTCTGCTCTTCTATGGTTTGTCTGAGAAAACGGAACCAAGCAATTGTTCGCTCCAAATCTCTTTGAGTTATATTAAAGTCAATGAGGATCTTTTTAAAAACCGGGTCTTGCAAGGCTGCGGCGAGCAATACGTCTTGCGCAGTTCTTGCTTCTTTCAAGAGACTTTCAAAATCTTGGGAAGCAGGCTGGGATTCCAACGCTTTGATAACTTCTTTTGTAGGGAGCAGTAATCTTGCAAACACGAATTGCAAATCTTTCTGGGTTTTCCTTATAAAGTCAGCAAGGCTTTTTGCTTTTGGAAGCGGCTTTACCAGGCCGTAGCTTTGAAAAAAGGAACGGAGCAGCCACAACGTTCCAAAAACCACGAGCGCGAAAAGCAGGTATGCTTGAGAGCTTGGGAATATTTTGAGTCCTTGAACGAGCGAAAGTGCTAAAAGAACTGGCAACACAAACCACACAACGAATACTATGGGCCCCAAGAAAACCAATGCGAGTTCCGCGCATAAGCCTGCTATAAAAAGAGTGGAACGAATGATCGCGCCCAGTATTCGGGAGATAAGGTTTCCTATGAGCGCCTCAAAGTATCGGCCCAGATTGAATCCTTTCCCATAGCTTACGGTCTGGCGCCTCCAGGGAGAAAACAAAGTTTTCAATAGAACAAAAAGAGAGAAGTATTCCAGGTTAAACCAGAGGATATTTCCCCACCCCCTCACAATTTCCTTTGGTACCAAGAAAAGATACCACTGTACAAGATATGCAAATACGTTCTTAGCCATTTCCCTATTCTAGTGGAAAACCTCAAACTTGGGAAATAAAAAAACCCTGTCTGTAGATGCCTCAATACTACAGAGAGGGTTTTGTGCCGGTTAAGGCACGATGCCGAGTTCGTTGGCCAGATCCTGAATCAGGTTGAAAAGAGGATTGCTGGACCCACCCGGCCTCTCGACGACTGCGAAGCCCTTGCGCACACCCACTCCCCCGCTTTCATGGGGTGTGGGGAAATGCGCCTTGACTTCGAGCCAGAAGAGTTGCCGCAAGACTGGTAGTTCGAGGGCTACCTTGTGCAGTTGGTCGTGGTGCTTTGCCGCAGCCTCTGAGGTGCGGCTGAGGCTGAGTTCCATGCCGGCTCGGAGAATTTCTTCCTCCGCCATTTGCCAGAGCGTGTAGAGAGCTTGCATCCTTGGAGTCATGTACCCAAGGACCTTCTCTTCAGTCTTCTCATCAGGGGTTTCTACCTCGCCAGGGTCGTCAGGGGCGTTGCCTCGAGGTTCGAGGAAATCCCCACTCTCCTCGAGTTCCTCCACGCGTCGCATGAAGTCTGTGAGCCATGACTTGGTCCCAACGCTTGTTTTTGTGCTTGTTGCCACGATCCATCCTCCTATGCCCGTATAGCCTTGTTACCCTTAAGGACATCTCCTTTTATCACACCTTTTTATATATGTCAAGCTTCGAGGAAAATAAAAAGGTCTTGGACGTATTGTCCAAAACCCTGCCTTAGTCACAGACCGACATTATCGATCGTCTGCTTGCCTTCGAGCTTTATTTTTGAGCATCCTTCGTATGCGAGTTCTCGCGCTTGTTCTACTGTGGGTAACTCCGCAACTACAGTGAGCACCCTTCCCCCAACCGTGCTGATTCCGTTTCTTGTCTGCTTTGTTGCTCCGTGGAACACCATGCAGCCCAATTTTTCAGCTTCTTCAATCCCCCGAACGAGGCGACCGGTCTTGGGGTCATCGGGATACCCCTCAGACGCGATAACCACTCCAACTGTTGCGCCTTTTCTTCTCCACGACATGGGAACCTCGAGAAGATTTCCGTTCGCACATGCCACCACGGTTCGCAGAAAGTTTCCCTGGAAACGCGAGAGGATGACTTGAGCTTCCGGGTCTCCCAATCTGCAGTTAAACTCTAGAACCTTGATTTCTCCATTTGGGAGGATCATGAGGCCTGCATACAGGACTCCGCAGTACGGAGTTCCACGCCTCTCCATTTCCCTGACTATGGGCAGCATGATGTACTGGCGTACGTATGCTTCACGCCGCGGAGTCCAGAAAGATGCAAAAGCATAGGCTCCCATGCCACCGGTATTCTGGCCGTTCAGTTTTTTGTAGTCGCAGGCTGCTATAAGTTTTGAAACATTCCAGCGATCCACAAGAGCGAACACGCTCACTTCTATCCCTGTGAGGAATTCCTGTACAACAATAGGGCGTTGCGAATTCCCCTTCTTTATCTTTTTAGCATCTTTCTCGGCTTTTTCTGGAGTCTCGGCGAAATACACGCCCTTTCCCTGAGCCAGGTAATCTGCCTTGATCACGAACTTTCTGCCAGGATGGGACGCCACAAAGGTTTTCACCGCTCCAGGGTTGTCAAAAGACCATGACTGAGGATGCGGCACCTTCACAGCAGCCATAATGTCTATGGCTTCCTTTTTGCTGGTTTCGAGCTTTGCCGCTGCCTGTGTAGGTCCGAATACAAGAACATCAGGAGCGTATTCGTTCAGATAGTCAACAATCCCCTTCTCAAGCGGAGCTTCAGGGCCTACCACCACGAGTTGGATTTTGTAAGCACGTACTAGCTTCAGTACTGCTTCGTTGTCGAGTGGATCAACTTCCAGATTTGTCGCCCAGCGCGCAGTGCCTGGGTTTCCAGGTGCGGCATACAGCCTGTCACCCGCACCCATGCATTTGCGAAGCGCCCAGCAGATCGCGTCTTGTCTTCCAGCACCCCCAGAACCGAGCACGAGTACGTTCATTCTGTCCCCCAATTGTGAATGTGCTTGTGGAAACCATAGCAGAAAATCGCAGAAAGAAAAAGCCCGGCTCCTAGAGTTCGGGTGCCGGGCGATTGCGCTGTTGCTTTTTTTCAGAGCGCAGGCGCTTTTCCTTGAGACGCGTCCGCTTTGCCTTTGCAGGAGTTTTTGTGGGAACGCGGCGCTTCCTGGGTTTATTGAGTTCTTCAAGACGCTCACGGAGTAGTTCAAAGGCACGTTCCTTGTTTTGCGCCTGAGAACTTCGCTTACTCACCCGTATTACAATGCCGCTCGGTTCGTGCGTTATCCGAACAGCTGTTTCTCGTTTATTGACGTTCTG
>Ga0155788_101_pt1 | contig 16532 bp, 17 predicted proteins | sample RifCSPlowO2_01_FD_107442 | JGI IMG/M metagenome (GOLD analysis project Ga0155788, IMG submission 107442) | Candidatus Wildermuthbacteria bacterium RIFCSPLOWO2_01_FULL_47_18 | reverse complement strand
TTGATGCGGGCTATTTCTTCTGCCACGTATTTCACGAATAAGGGTTCATTTCTTTCTGTTCCTGCCTGGGGCGGAACTAAATATGGTGAGTCTGTCTCCAAAACAATCCTCTCCAAAGGAATATTCTTAATAACCTCCTCGGGGTCTGGAAGGGCGGGGACTTTTTTGAAAATCAAACCATTGAACCCAAAATGCAGACCCATGGCGTAGAACTTCTCTGCCTGGGCCAAGGTTCCGGTATAGCAATGCACAACTCCACGAATTTTTCTTTGAGAAAGAAACTCAATTAAATCATCCTGCGCTTTGCGGCAGTGAAAGATGACTGGCAGGTTGAGCTCTTCTGCTAGTTTCATTTGCAAGGCAAGGGTGCTTTTTTGCCTATTGCGCAGTGCTTCCCTTTTTTCTTTACCCTTGGGCTCGTAGTAATAGTCTAAACCGCATTCTCCGATTGCAACTACTTTTTTGCTCTGTCCCAAAGCCTTATACTTTTCATAATCAAATTCCTCTGCTCTTGTTTCAAAAGTCATCCACGCTTCTTTTTTAACGCTCTCGGATTGAACTTCCAAAACATCAACTTCCCGTTCCTCCAAATGAATGGGGTGCAGGCCTATTGCCGCGTATACTTCCTTTCCATATCTCTCCGCCATTTCCACGGCTTTTTGCGAAGTAGAAAACTGCGTGCCTGGCATGATAACCCAAGTATTGTTTTCTATCGCATGCTTCAACACAGCATCCACATCTTCTTTGAAAGCGTTGAAACTTACATGGCCATGAGTGTCTATAAGCATAGAAGTATTGTAGCAAAGACAAAGAAAAAGGCCCACCCAGAAAAGTGGACCTCAAAAGAACAATTTGGCGGGGCGGACGGGACTCGAACCCGAAACTGTGGAGGATGCCGAAACGCACCGCGCAGTTCTATAGCCTTGAAGACCGCCCCACCGGAAAACTATGCAGGCTCGTGAATCGGGGTTCTAGGCCTGCGCCTACCCTGAAGTGCGCCGAGCTCTGCTTCCGTTGTTTCGAGACGACGCTTAGCGCGCTGCCTCTCGTCCTCCGATATCGCGGATGAAACCAATCTCCTCCGAATGTTCTGGATCTTGATCCTGAGACGGTCCTCCTTTGTACGCGGTCCCAGATCCATTGGCATTCCCCTTATGGAAACTAAAGAACTGGTTGAACTGCGTCGCTTGAGCGCAGCTGAAGAATGTATATCCTTCAGCTAGGCTCAAATGAAAAGACCTCCTTGTTCCGGGAGGTCTTTTCAAGTTCCTAAGCTTACACACCTAATTGAACACACGAAAAGACCTCCCTTTGCGCAAGGAAATCAATTTCCAGACCACAATAAATCTGCTAAATTGACCGAGGCTTTTTGACATATTACTCAAGTATATTCGACCCAAAGACACGTGTCAAGGGAAGAATAAAAAGAGGGCAAGGAGATCAATTCTCCCTGCCCTTTTGGATTCTCTACTGATGAACAGAAACCGTAGCGGCTCTTGAGGCACGTTCTTCAATAGACCTATCGAGCGCATCGAGTTCTGATGCTCTGCGAAGTATCGAATGCGCCTGGAGGAGTAGCTGTTCAGTGGTTTCCCATCCAACGCATCCGTCGGTAATGGAAACACCGTATTTCAGCTTCGAAGGATCTCCTTCGAGCTTCTGGTTTCCTTCAAAGAGGTGGCTTTCGAGCATCACGCCGACGATGTGCGGATTGCCTGCCACGCGCTGACCAATCACGGCCTGGAACACGCCTGATTGGTTGCGGAAGTTTTTCCTGGAGTTAGCATGTGAACAGTCAACTATGAGGTATGGTGGAAGACTGGCTTTCTTGAGGCGCGCGACTGCGTCTGCGATATGCTCGGCACTGTAGTTGGGTCCTTGCTCTCCGCCGCGCAGCACAATGTGGAAGTCTCTCTTCTTGCCGTTCGTCTTCACTACACCTTCTCTCCCATACCCGTCAACAGACAAAAAGGTGTGTGTCTGACAAGCAGCAAGAATCGCATTCACCGCGATCTCGACGGAGTAACCGGTGCCCCCCGTGCCATTCTTAAAACCGACGGGCATACTTAGTCCACTCGCCAACTGCCGATGGGTTTGGCTCTCAACAGTTCTTGCGCCAATAGCAGCCCATGACATAATGTCGGCGAAATGCTGAGGCGTGACCGGATCCAACATTTCTGTCCCCGCTGGAATTCCGAGCCGCACAACCTCGTGGAGAAATCTCCTTCCGCGCTCAAGACCTTCTTTCATTTCCATGGAACCGTCGAGACGAGGATCGTTGATGAACCCTTTCCAACCAGTCGTTGTGCGCGGCTTTTCGAAGTACACGCGCATCACGACCATGATGCGATCCTCAATACGCTTTTTCAGGCTCAGGAGTCGCTGCGCATACTCGAGACCTGCCTTTTCATCGTGAATTGAACATGGTCCAACGAGCATGAGCATACGATCGTCTTGCCCAGTAATGATGCGCTGGATCTGCTCACGGCTGTCGGCAACGAGCTCCGTCATCTCCTCAGTAACAGGAAATCGTTTCAGAAAGGCGTCCGGCGGCTCGGTAGGGACTATGGACTCGATATACAGATTGGATGTTTGCCTCACAGTTATCCTCCCCTCCGCCAACTGGCGGACTATTGTATCCTTATTCACTTGTTAAGCTACAATTCCAGAGAATGTTCCCTGGCCTCGAGGGTATTCTATATTACCCGCGAGGTCAAGGAGCATAACCCTTCGACAAGCTCAGGGTTTTTTCGCCTGCAGGCGAAAAAAGAAACCAGCCCGCTTATTTGGCGAAGGGCTGGGTTGAATGCTCGTTTACCTACTTTTTAACACGAACAACTACCTTGCTCTCCGCCAGGGCTGGTAAAAAAGAAGTAAAAGAAGTTTCGCGTATTCATAGTTGTACTTCAAAGGTTATACGAGATAAGGAACCCTGTCAAGTTTTTGGAAAATGGTCTGGCGGGGCAGAAAAACACACCCCGCCAAACCTGGTTCCTACCGCCCTAGGAAAGAATGCGGATAATCGTCGAAATCCCTAGGACAGCATTCTTCCTCGTCGGTAATGTCGTCTGGGCTGTGGTACTGTTCTCTCACAGGTTCCTCCCATTCCTCCCGTCTTCTCTTCCTCGAAAAGACGGGGCTGTCAGGCATTTCCATCAGACGTCTCCTTGGGGGCTGGCAGAGGAAAACCCCTGCCAGCCCTTTTAGGCTACCGCCAGTTGTAGTGGCGCTTGTAGCTCTTGCGGTGGCAGCGCATGGCAGCCTCCTTTCTCCAGGCACTAACGGAAACCTCTTCCTTTGGCCTGGAGTGCCGGGGGTACTAGTCTCCCCGGCGCTCCAAACCACTAGTACTGCGTATGAAAACAAACAGCCGCCTCTTTTGGAGAGGCTGGCTGTTTTGAATCTATAGAAAATCCCTCTGAAACTCTATACAAACAACATAACAACCAGCCTCTTGAGAGCGGCACACCATGCGTGCATATATCTTCTTGTGCTGGTTATACCTGTCATATCAGGCTCCATTTTACACACCCCCAAAACCTTGTCAAGCCTTGCGCGGGAAAAGAGACTCGCCCTTACCCTCTTTAAGCTGCCACAGTATCTTTTCTGAGGTTTCCGGCAGGAATGGCTTTAAGAAACCTGCAATTTCAGTCAATGCAAACAACAAGTTACTAATAACTTCGGGCTTTGGTGAAGCCCAGGGTTTTTCTTCTTCAATGTATTTATCACAAAAGTGAATCACATCCCAAATCGCTTCCAGGCCTTGGTTGAACTGAAAATTCTCCAAAGCAGAATCTACCTTCTTTCTCGTTTGATCAAGAAGTGTCTGAAGTTTTGAGTTTTTAATACCAGGTTTTTGCTTCTCCGCCAATTTCAAAACTCTTGCTACCAAATTTCCCAGACCGGCTGCAAGATCAGCGTTGTACCTCGCTTCAAACTTGGCAAAGGAAAAATCACCGTCCTCTGCAGGAGGGATCTCCCGCAAAAAGTAATATCGCACTGCGTCAGCCCCATACTTCTCTATCAATTGGAAAGGATCAACCACGTTCCCCAGAGTTTTCGACATCTTCTGGCCGTCTACGGTGATATAGCCATGAACAAATAAAGTTTTGGGTAAGGGCAAACCCGCAGACAAGAGGAATGCTGGCCAATATACTGCATGGAAACGAATAATGCCTTTTCCAATAACATGCACGTCAGCAGGCCACCACTTTTTGTACTTTTCCTCATCCAACCCAAACCCTACTCCCGACTGATAAATATTTAAAGCATCGAACCACACGTATATTCTCTGTGTATCATCGCCTGGAACCGGCACTCCCCAATTCTTCGCACGTTCGTTGGTTCTTGAAATGCTAATGTCCTGCAGAGGTTCTTTTAAGAATGCCAACACCTCATTTTTCCTTGTTTGGGGAACTATCTTCAGCTCGTCTTTTTCGATAAGTTCTGTGATCTTTTTCTGGTATTTTGAGAGCTTGAAAAAGTAGTTCTCTTCAGAAATCTTCTCAAGTTTCTTTCCCGGGTGCTCAAAACACTCCTGGTTTTCATTGAGCTCGTCTGGCGCGTAGAATGTCTCACATCCCACACAATACAGTCCCTCGTATGCTTTCTTGTAAATATCCCCTGCCTTTGCGCACAGCTCCCAGAGCTTCTGGCTTGATTCGTAGTGCCTCTTGTCGCTTCCTTTCTGGAATACATCAAACTTAATGCCAAGCTTGTCTGCCAGCTCAATGAAGAGCTTCGCGTTTTGGTCAATGAATTGCTGAACAGGAACTCCTGCTTTTTCAGCAGCTTGCACGTTTTTCAAAGCGTTCTCGTCACTCCCAGACAACAATAAAACTTCCTCGTTCTTCAGACGACGATAACGCGCGATTACATCTGTTTGCACAAACTCCAAAGCATGCCCGATATGCGGGTTTCCGTTCACGTATGGTATTGCGGTTGTGATGTAAAACTTGTTCATGGTTTGCTTACTATAACAACAAACTCTCCTTTTACCTTATCTTTCTGCACCATTTCAAGCACTTGGTCAATGGCACCGCGATATGTGGTTTCGAATTTCTTGGTGAGTTCCCTGCCTACCACAACGTTCGCTTGCGGCATCAAAAGCCTTAACTCGGTTAAGGATTTTATGACCCGGTACGGAGATTCGTAGAAAATAACGGGGTGCGAGGCTTGCGCAACTTCCTCAAAAAACTTCTTTCGTCCTTTTTTATGCGGAGGGTATCCTAAGAACAAAAACTTATCCATAAGAAACCCTGCCACGCTCGCGATCGTTGGCACCGCGGATGCTCCTGGTATGGGAACAATATTTAGGGAAGGCTTTCTTTCCAAAAGGTAATCAATGAGTTCGTTCCCCGGGTCTGAAATCCCCGGAGTTCCCGCGTCGGTAACCAAAGCAAGGTTCTTCCCTTGCGAAAGAAGCTCAAAGACATGTTCGCTTGTTTTCTGGCTTGAATGTTGGTGGTAACTCAAAACAGGAGTCGTAACTCCATAGTGATTGAGCAGCTTTTTGGTTACCCTTGTATCTTCGCAAAGAACAAAAGAAGCTTCTTTGAGAGTTCTCAGAGCCCGAAACGTGAGATCTTCCAAGTTCCCAATAGGAGTCGCGATAATAAAAAGCGTGCCCATTTCACATCACAACAGGCCTTTCTTCTTTCCGCTTCTTGAGGAAGTCGCGCAAGAATTCGAACAAAATGCCTGCAATGGGTATGGCGAAGAGAGCGCCCAAAATTCCCCAGAGCGTTCCACCTATGGCAACTGCTATCAAAACAAGCACAGGAGACAACCCGATGAACTTGCGAGTTAGGAGTGGGGTTAAGATGTTCCCCTCAATTTGCTGGATGAGCAAGAGAGCTATGGCAACGAACAAGGCTTTGGGAAGAGATTCAAGGGCAAGGAAGAACACAATGACTGCTCCCGCAAAAAGCGGGCCTATGATGGGAATGAAGTTCGTTACTCCCGAAAGCAAACTCAAAGAGAACGGATAGGGAGCATTGAACAAGAGAAGAGAAACATAGGTAGCCCCTCCAACAAGAATAGAGCCTAAAATGCGGGAAATGAACCAGGCAGACACTTTTTTTTGCGACTTTGCCCACACGTCTAGCGCAAGAGCTTCCATAGACCTTGGGAACAGCAAGATTATTGCTCGCTCAATGCCTTTCCGCTCGAGAGAGAGGAAGATGGCAATGGAAACGACAAAAAGAGTAGAGAGGATCCCTCCGAATATGGCGAAAAGCGCGGAAAAGAAGTTTGAAGCAAACTTCTCAATCCCCTTTATAGAAGCTTCAATAAGAGCATTGGTGTCTGAAAATGCTTCGAACCCAAGGCCTGTTAAAGAGGGTGAGAGCGTTTCAAAGTACTGGGGAACGAGGCTTGAGAACCGCTTTATTTCATTAATGAATAGCGGAGCTGTGCCGTAGATGATGAACGCAATTATGCCAAATACCAGAAGATACAAACCCAGGGTCGCGAGAACCCTTGGAACCCTGAGGCGCTCCATAGCATCTATAACCGGATCGAATATCACTGAAATAATAACCCCGAAAAGCAGCCACACCAAAATATCCTTTGTTAGGAATATGACATAGATAAGCAAAGCCGCTAAGGAAAGCTTCACAATTGTTCCCCAAGAGATATCTAGTGTTCTTTCTTGCATAGTGCCTAGGAGCGAGCGAGTATGCTCTCAAACCGTTTCTTGGTTCGGGGCGATACTGGCCCCAAAACCACGAGATTGAGCTTGTTCCGCACAAACATCTCTTTTGCAGCTCTTTGCAAAAGAGCAGGGCTTACTTTTTCTATCTTAGCATGGATTTGTTCAGGGGTTAAAATCTGCTTCTCAAGCAGCTCTTGCATGCCAAAGAAAGAAGCTTTTGCTTCAGATGCTTCCAGGCCCAAAGCCATGGTGCCCTTGATGTGGTCTTTTGCCTTTTGAAGCTCTTTTGAAGAAACCTTGGTAGTGGCTAACTTTCGGTATTCACGCAGAATGACGGACACCGCCTTTTCTGCTTTGTCGTGGGGAACTCCGGCTGAAGTCATGAGACTTCCTGTGTCTGGGTCGCTTTCGCTGTTCGTATTGATGTCATAGGCAATACCCAACTTCTCACGCACTTCCACAAAAAGCCTTGAAGAAAACATCCCTCCAAGCAAAACTGCCATGACTTCTTGGACGTAGTGCAAAGGGTGAGAAAGATTGTATCCCCTCGCACCCAACGCAATGCGCGTTTGGTCTGCAACGCGGTGCTCAACAAGAACCTGGGGTTTTGTTTGGTATTCTTTGACTTTGAGTTTTTTTCGAAAGTCTGTCGCGGGTATTGAGGAAAAGAGTTTCTCTACTTTCTTTGTGACAGACGCGTGATCAATGCGCCCCGCAACGCACACCACCGTGTTCTTTGCAACATACTGGCTGTCCATATATTCCAACAGATCTTTTCTTGAAAGCCCCAACACGGTTTCCCTGCTTCCTGTTATCTCCCAGCCTGCGGGCTGGTCTCCGTAGAGAAGGCTCTGCCACAGAGTTTCAGCTCTTCTCATAGGGTTGTCTTTAAAAATATGTATTTCTTCAATAACCACTCCCTTTTCCTTTGCTATTTCTTTTGCGGGGAGAATAGAGTTGAGGAAAATGTCTGACACAATGTCGAGCGCCAAGTCTTGGTGCTCATACTCAACCTTCACAAAGTATCCTGTGTAATCAGTGCCTGTGAAAGCATTAAACATGCCTCCCACCCGGTCAATAGGTTCTGTTACGGCAATGGCGTTTGGCCTTTTCTTGGTGCCCTTGAAAAACATGTGCTCCAAGAAATGCGAGATGCCTTGCATTCCCCGTATCTCATACTTTGACCCGGTGCCCACCAAAACAAAAACAGCCACAGCCCTGGTATCTTTGTGAGGAATGGTCACGATCCTCAATCCGCTCTTGAGAGTAGTTTTATAAAACATGGAATTTCTCTTGGAGTTTCTGTACAAGGTCTTTGATCGCTATTCTGTCTTGTTTCATGGTGTCGCGGTCGCGGACAGTTACAGCCTTATCTTCAAGGGTATCAAAATCTACTGTAACGCACAGCGGCGTTCCAATCTCGTCTTGCCTGCGATATCTTCTTCCGATCGCTCCTGTTCCGTGATACTCGCACATGAAATGTTTTTTCAAAGTGTCATGCACTTCTTGTGCTTTTTCCACAAGCTCTGGCTTGTTCTTAACCAAAGGCAATACCGCAACCTGCACAGGAGCAACTGCGCTATGAAGTCTTAACACGGTTTCTGTTTCTTTCACAGCCTCTGTGGTAGTTGTTCTCCCGCCTTTCACTTCTTCATACCCCTGGCATAACAAGGCAAGGAACAAACGGTCAACTCCCAAGGTAGGTTCAATAACATAAGGAGTGTAGGGTTTTTTGGTTTCCTCGTCAAAGTAGCTCAAGTCTTTTCCAGAAGCATTTGCATGCTGTTTTAAGTCATAATCAGTGCGGTTTGCAACACCAGCTATTTCTCCCCATCCAAAAGGAAACTTGTACTCAATATCAACGGTTCTCTTTGAATAGTGCGCAAGAGAATCTTTTTTGTGCTCATACAATCTCAAGTTCTCTTCTTTCAACCCCAGGTCAATCAAGAACTGCTTCCAATCTTTCAGCCACGAATCAAACTGCTTCTCGTCATCTCCTGGCTTTACAAAATACTCTAGTTCCGCTATTTCAAACTCCCGTGCTCGAAAGATGAAATTGCCTGTGGTGATTTCGTTGCGAAACGCTTTCCCTACCTGCGCGATCCCAAAAGGAACTTTTAATCCATAGGTTTCCTGTACAAGTTTAAAATCTGTGAACATTGCCTGCGCGGTTTCTGGCCGAAGGTAGGCAACATGCGAATTGTCTTCCACTGGGCCCAGGAACGTTTTGAACATTAAATTGAACTGTTTTGCAGTAGTGAATTCCTTTCCTTCGCACTGCGTGCATGCTTCAGGTTTCATGTCCTCCCTAAACCTTGCGTGGCATTTTTTGCACTCAACCAAGGGATCGGAAAAGTTCTTCAAGTGGCCTGAAGCCTCCCACACTTTGGGGTGCATGATTATGGAGGCATCAATGAGCGCCATGTCTACCAGCCGCTCCTGCACGAACCGCTTAATCCAGGCCTTCTTAATGTTGTTTTTCATCAACGCGCCCAAGGGCCCATAATCCCAAAGCGCCTCCACGCCTCCGTAGATTTCAGAACTCGGGAATATAAACCCCCTTCTCTTTGCCAAAGAAACTATATTTTCCATTAAAGGAATATCCATGAATCTTACTATAGCAGATTTAGCTTTAGGGGGAAATGAGTGAAGAATTGACAGAATCTACTATACGTGCTATGAGAAGGTGTAGTCAGTTCCCTAAAATTTACGGTAGGAGGGCATAATAATGTCTGGCGAACTAAAGAAAGCATTGGTAGTGAGAAAGCGGCACGTTCCAGCAAAAATTCCGAAGAGGATCCCAACTCCAGCGACACTTGCTCTCGCGGCAGAGATGCGGAAGCTTGGCCCGGAACCCATGAAGCAATTTCTGAGCGATCTGCCGTCTCGCACTCTCGACCTTTCCGCCGCACCCCTGCAAGGATTGCTTATGAGCGGTCTGAATTTGCAGGGGGCCACCCTTATCCAGGTTGCCTTCAACGGCTCAGATCTCACGGGGTGTGACTTGCGGGGAACTTTTGGTCCGAGGTTTGGCGGGCTTAACGGAAGATTCCGTGGAGTGAACTTCACAGGTTCTGACCTCCGCGAAGCGATCTTCACCAACGCCGACCTCACTGGCGCAAGATTCCTACAGTGCAACCTCACGAATGCGATCTTCACCGGAGCAAACATTGACTCGACGAACTTCGCGGGCGCGATCCTGACTGGAGCCTACTTGACCGCAGTCCAAAACTTCCAGAGGGCGATTTTCGAGTATGCGATCCTGAACGGCGCCCTCTTCTCGCCAGGGGTTGAAGAGATCATCTTAGCGATGACCATACCGCAATAGTTCTTTCGGTCCGGAACCACGAAGCCATCGTGGTTCTTTTATTTCACCCAATCTAAGGAAAACAGCCTTAAAGATACTTATTAATAAAACCATGGTTTAATTAATAAGTATACGACTTACAAAAGTCTAAATCTCCTTAAGAAATCCTGCCTGTTTTCTATATGTTCAGCTACAACAAAACAAACCTCTCGGGAATTCAACCCAAAAAAGTCGCGAAGGGTATCAACCTCATCTTTACAGGGATAGGGATGCACCCATACGCTTTTTTGAAAAGGAAGGAAGCCAAGTTCTTGCAATTTGCTCCGAAAAGCGTTCCGATAGATGTTTTTCACTTGCGCGATATCAAAAATAACGAACCGGAACTTCCCGTCCCATTTCTTCGGTTTGGAAATTTTCAAACTGTCAATTTGAAGTCTCCCAGCTCTTTTGCGCCCTTCTGGCGTAAGCTGTATAAAAACTTGATGGCCTTTCTTTTCAAATGCAATACATCCTCTTTTGCGAAGCTGATAAAATGTATCATACACCTTCTTGTTGGTATACTTCTTTTCCCCTTTCAGCCATTTGTAGAAACTCCTTGCCACACTAGTTCCGAAGGTGGGAGACGAGACCGCGATAGCAACAGCACCACCAACCGCGAGCCACAGCATAATATCTTTGACGATCTCCGATTTGGGTTTGCGAAAATAATACTTGTACTTTGACATACGTTTTAATTATACCATGGTATTATTAATACGTAAGTGATTTAACGTGCAAACCAAAAAAAGAAGGGAAGCAATTATTTGTGCCTCCCCGAAAATTCCGCAGACGACCTTCACCCAGAACAGCTGCCCCGTGGCCCTGCAGGGTAAAATCGCCGTTTTGGCATGGGCAAATACTCGCTACCCGCTTGCCTTGCCCTCTTTTGCATCGCACCCAGGCGAGCAGCGGCTTTTGCCTCCGCTTCCTCCCATGCCTTTGCATTTTTCTCTGACTCGTCAAAGGCATCGCGAAACCACTTGCGCAATGATTTGAGCATACCGTTCTCCCTCCACCAGAAACCTGACCAACCACAAAGGAAAGTAGAGTTGCTGTATTAAGTCTATCACAACTGGAGAACCAAAAAAAGAGGGCGATCACTCGCCCCGGAGAGAAGCGTGGTACTTACGCGTCCTCTCCTTTTCCTCTGCTATCTCACGCATGGTCGCGAAGATCACTGTGGCGGCACCTACAACCAACAGGGCCCAACCGATGGCTTGTAGAGGGTGGAGCCAGAAGAGCGAGACGAGAAATACGCCGACTATTCCGATCTCGATCCCCAGCACCTTAACCAGGTCCGCATGTACTTTTCTTTTCCCTATTCTCACCGCTCTACTCCTTTTCCCCTCTCCAGCCTTTCCATCTTCCTTCGTTCAGAAGGCGTCAGGGGTTTGTGCGGCGGTTGCGCCCCCAGGTCATAACTATACCACCCAAAATGACGAGCGCGAATACGACGAGAAGGCGCCAAAAGGTCAGTAGGGCGACTGAGATCATGAACACAACTACCCCAACTAAAGCGAGCAGAAGACCACCCAGAATGAGCCACGTACCAACACTAAGCCTCGGCATTGCGTTCCTCCTAGGTTAAACCGTGTATTTTACTATACCACAATTTTGCTACTGCACAATGCCCTGGCTTGGGCGTACCCCAAAAAAAGAAGGGCGAGGGAATCGCCCATTTGGTGCCAACAGATTATCGCGTTATCATCCGCAGCGACGTTAGACCGTCAAGGGGCCGGCGATCTGAACCGCCAGTCTCTTCATACCACCTGCGAACTGCTTCGCTCAACTGTTCAACCGTGATTTCCGGCTTCTTTTTCGCGGCCTTCCGCTTTTTCATTCTTCCCTCTCCAGCCTTTCCATCTTCCTTCGTTCAGAAGGCGTCAGGGGTTTGTGCGGCGGGTAGCGAGACATGGAACCGGCGTCATCTCCGTACTCCCCTGGCGCAAAATGCATGTGTGGTTCGGTACGAAGGTTAAGTCCTATAGACATAACCACGGTCCCTAACGCAGTAAGCACAAGTGCAAGCGCAAAGCCCCACAAAAAGGTCAGGAGTGATAGCGGAAATGAGATCGCGAACACAAGTACACCGAATAAAACAAGCAGGAAACCTCCTCGAAAGGCCCATGTGGCAAGCCTAGGTCTCGGCATCGCATTCCTCCAGTTCAGGCCGTACTGCTTTTACTGTACTACAATTTTGCTACTGCACAATGGCTTTGCCCTGGCTCGAAGAGTCATCGGGAAGGGTGGTGTCGAGGGAACCGTCAACGCTCGATATCGTTTGAATGGTCCAGGTATCGTCTCCCGTGATCTCTGCTCCTCCAATGAGCTGGGCAGAGCTTCCTCGCTGGCTAGGTGTTGGGACCAACGCAACCTGGAATGCGACTGAAGCCGCGGGTGAAATGGTCCCTGTGCCTGCCAGCAGATCCCCTGGCAGCCATACGACCTCGCGAGAAACAGAATCAAATGTAAGGGCGGCGTTATCGGGGAATACTCTTCCTGTAAGCTCCACGTTCTGCGGAAGAACTGCCTTTACTTTGGCATTCTTTATATCATTAAAGAGATTCTGCGCCTCCCAGATAATGGTATACGTGGTTTTTTCTCCGGCTCTTGGAGGAAGCAGCCCTTCGTTCCCAAACACCTCATCTTGATAAAAAGCTTTTTGGTTTATCGCAAGTTTGGAATTCACCTTTGTTTCAAGCTCCTCCCGCAGGTCAGACAAAGCTACTTTGCTCTTGAGCAAGAGATTCTTGTCTTCTACGGTAAACGGTTCAAGGGTTTTCCTCGTGTGGATCCAGAATTCCACTTTACCCGTGTCTCCTCTGCCCAAGAATCTGAGCTTTGGCACGTCTCGCGCTTCCCACACAATAGAGTTGTCTCCTGGCTGGAACAAACCCACGGAAGACCTCAGGCTTCCATAGTCAAAAGCCTTGCCTTCAAGGCTTACAATGAGAAACAAGTTTTCAAGATCCCTGGGGCTCACATTTTTGAACGTGACCTCGTAATGCAGTAAATCTCCCGGAGAAACCGCGGAAGGTGTATTTCCATTAATGAGCTGGGTGATATGGAGCTGGGGTTCTGCCATGACAATCCCCTTGGTGACTTCTTTCAAAAGAGTGAACTCCCCCTCTTTCCAGCTCCCAAGGCTTGCTTTAAAAACCTTCAACTCCTCCAGCTTTCCCTGCAAGCTCCCTCTCACAGATATCCTTCCCCCTTCTGTTTTGTTCAAAAGCCCAACTTTCCATTCATTCTCCCCAAGGGGCTTGGGCAGAGCGTCTTTGAATATGAAACCTTCGGGATACTCGATCTTGATGCGGAGATTGGAGAGAGGGAACTCGGAGTTTGAAAAATAGTTCAAAGCAAAGCTGAATTGCTGGTCACTCTCGGTTCTCGAGGGAAGGTCGAGCTCAAAGTTCAAAGGCACGAAAGAAATAACCGTTGTTCCTTTGGTCTCAGACTCGTATTTCGCAGTGAGGTTCTTTGGAGTGTAGCTCAAGAATGCTTTTGCTTCTTTGACGTCTCCCTCCTTTCCAAAGAGACGGGCTTTGAATTGCAAGGTTTCTTCCTGGCCCGGGTATATTTCTGGCAACGATTGGTTGATCCTCAAGTTTTCACCTTGCGAAGGCAGAGAACCTTGGGGATATTCGAACACAAGCGTGGCCTTTTCAAGGGAAGCGTTGCCGTTGTTCTTCCACCGCACCGTATAGGTTATTTCTTCTCCCATGGTGGTTTGTGAGGGAGCAATGACCTCAAGCCTAAGGATTTCCTTCGAATAGCTGTTCCTCTGCCAAAACCAAAGCCCTAACACCCCAATGACAAGGGCTGTGAGAGTTAAAAAGAGAAAGGGTTTACGCATATCTTACTACCTTATTGTATTCCTTTTGTGATTGCAAGGAAATGAGCTTTGGAAAGGCTGGCAAGCGCGCTCTCGGCCTCAAAACTTCCCGAATGCCCTTTGACAAAGGTATTCAAGGGGCTTTCCAATGCGTCAGATAGAAATGACGAGGCTGAAGAAGAAATATTGCTCATATTCGGCCTGAAGCCCTGCAAAGAAACAAGGTTCCAAAAGAAATAGTAGTAAAGCGGAGACCATTTTGCAGGGGAAACCATGGGATCGTTCAATGTATCAAGGGTTTCCGTGAGCAGTTTCCATGCTTTTTCATCTTGAGCCTGGCCCTTTAAAAAAACATCGAGGGTTTCAATTATGCGGAGTGCCGCTCTCGTTCTTCTTAAGTCTGTTTTGAGAAATCGATATCCCTCGACAAGGGACGAATCGATAATAGTATTCCTTCTCCCCTCCACAAACTCAACTTCAGAAAGGCACAGTACTTCCAAGCCCCCTCTCAGTTTGGAGGTTATTTTCCTTTCTCCAACCGCAACCAAATTCACTTTCCCAAAATCTCGGGTAAAAACAGTGAATACCCTGTCTGCCTCTCCCACTTCCCGCTTCCTTAAGACGACTGCTTGAGTTCTGTAATGGATAGCCATAACGATTTCTCTTCAAAAGCCAGCTGTTTTTTGTTTTGAGACTCGGGGATTCCTTGTTCCATGGCTTTGATGCCCAGCGTTTCTTGCAAAGCTATTTTATGCTTCAACAAAAGGCTCACGAGTTCTTGGTCTCCTTCGTAGCGCAGCGCGATCTTTTGGGAAGGCACGAACCCGGCATCTTTTCTCATGCCCTGCACTGCTCTCGTTATCTCGCGAAGCATTCCTTCTTCTTTCAATTCAGGGGTTATCTTGGTATCAAGCTCAACTTCTTGCTTGAGCTTTGCGTCAAACACGATCTCTTTCACGTTTACTTCATCCTTAACCAGGTTAAGGATTTCTTCTCTGAGTTTTTGCTTTTGCCTGCCTGCCGGCAAGGCAGGGGTTTTTATCTTTAACTCTTGCAAGGGTTGGCGCACTTTGATCCCTGCCTTTGCCCTTTCTGCCAAGGCTTTAGCAACAAGAACCCTTGCTTCTGCCATTTCCTGTTCGATTTTCACACTGCGTGAAGATTTCAAGGCTTTGGGCCAGTCTGCAAGATGCACGCTTGCCCTGAGCGAAGTCGAAGGGCTTCCTTTTTCTCCAAGACTTTTGAAAATATGTTCGGCAAGGAAGGGAATAAAAGGCGCAGATAATTTTGAAACTTCACAAAGTACGAAGCGAAGAGTTGCTGCTGCCTCTTTTGCTCTTGTTCGCGAACGCCTAATGTACCAAAGCGAAAGATCATTCACGACAAAATCCTGGATTGCTCTTGCCGCAGCAGTCACATCATACGAATCAAGCTTCTCGGTAACTTCCTGTGTGAGGTAGTTCAGGCGCGAGCGTATCCAGGTGTCGAGAACGTGTTTTGTTTTGGATTTTGTTTTTGCTTTGTATGTATTGTAAAACACGAAGCAATTCCAGAATATGAGGAAGAAACTGCGCATTGTCTGCTGGATGTCTTTTTCAGCGAACAACTTGGGGTCTCCTGGATTGTTGGCTGTGTAGAAATACCAGCGCACCGCGTCGATCCCGTATTTCTGTATCATGTCCCAGGGGTTTACCACGTTCCCCTTAGACTTAGACATCTTTTCTCCCTTCGCATCCAACACATGGTTAAAGGAAATAACATTTTTAAAAGGAGCTTTGAATCCAAGGAGTGTAGAAACAGCAAGCAAGGTATAGAACCATCCTCTTGTTTGATCTATCCCTTCAACGATGTAGTCTGCGGGAAACTCTTTTGGCTTTACTCCTCCCATCCAATGGTTCTGCGCGAATGGCATCGCCCCTGAATCAAACCATACATCCACCACGTCTTTCACGCGCTCCATGTTCCCGGTTTTGCATTTCTTGCAATAAAACTTAACCGCATCGATGTATGGTCGGTGGAAATCCAGTTCCATGGTTTCATTTAAAGGAAGCGTTGCGAATGGAATCTGCCTCCACTCCGCAGGTTCTAAGTATTTCTTTTCCTCCTGCCTAAAATGATTTATGTCCTTCCTTGTGAATCCCCGCACAGTTGTTTCGAGCAGCGTCAAAGGAAGCTCATGGCTCACGATAAGAACATTTTTGCCTTTGTACTTTTTCTCAACATCCTGCAAAAACTCATACACTCTTTTCTGCACCTGGCTGTAGCTCTCGCCCTCTGGCAATGGCTCAACAAACCTTCTCATATAGTGCTCTTCAGAAGTTTCATTGAGTTTGCCCCAAACCTCCCCGAGATCTGTTAAGGGCTTTCCGTTAAGCACGCCTACGTTCCATTCGCGCAATCGTTCCTCAAATATTGGCGTTACTCCAAGCGCTTTCCCAACTATTTCTGCTGTTTGTTTTGTTCGGAGTAGATCCGAGCTGAAGATAAGGTCAATCTTTTTTTTCTTGAGTTCTTTTGCGGCTTCCTCAATTTGCTTGACTCCCTTTTCAGTAAGCGGAAGGGCCTTTTTCTCCGGCCACGAAGACATAACGTCTAAAACCTGGCGCTCTGAATGCCCGTGGCGCAACAGGGTATACGTGTTTTGGGAAAAGCTCTGGCTCAAAAGCTCTTTAAGAGAACCAACAACTTCTGTGTTG
>Ga0155788_108_pt3 | contig 18254 bp, 15 predicted proteins | sample RifCSPlowO2_01_FD_107442 | JGI IMG/M metagenome (GOLD analysis project Ga0155788, IMG submission 107442) | Candidatus Wildermuthbacteria bacterium RIFCSPLOWO2_01_FULL_47_18 | reverse complement strand
TTTCAAACTGGAACACAATTATTTTTGTTACGAGGCTAGAACATTTCTGCCTAGCTCTCACAGTCACCTGTGAGTTCGGACTATATCATCATCTCATTTGATTGAGATGTTCTGCGTGTAGTCTCTACGGGGTCACAACTTTTTCAATAGAATTACAACAAAGGGCGGTAATAATGATTTGCCATTACTGCTTGGCCTTGATACCGGGCGGCCGCCCTGGCTTGACCCAGCGCATTCTGGGATTCACATCCGGCTTTTCCCAGCCGTCTGCGAACATCCGTCTCCAGTCGTTCCGAAGTGACTCGTTCTCGATGTTGGAGATCATCCACTCGAGGAGTTCGAGTAACTTACGAAGTCCCTGGTTTGTTCGGTAATCGCTTGCAGAGCCTATGTATCGATTCACTTAAGACCTCCTTCCCTCTGTTGTAATTCCATTAATCTGGTTGGACTTCCCTCGGGGTTGTCTCTAGCGGGTCGGTATGGCCCATATGCTAGAGAGTTTCCCCGATATAGCTGAATGCTCATCCAAACCTCACGATTTGGAGGGACACCTTTGTTACTATTTTTTACGAGCGGTAAGCGGATTTATCTAATCCCGTTCGCTCCCCACGCTTTCGTGCTTGAGTGTCAGTAGTGTGCCAGTGCACTGCTTTCGCCTTTGGTGTTCCCCATGATATCAACGGATTTCACCCCTACACCATGAGTTCCATGCACCTCTCACATACTCTATCCCACCGGTTTTTCTCGCATGTTCCAGGTTAAGCCTGGAGATTTAACAAGAAACCTGTTGGGAAACCTACGCACCCTTTACGCCCAATAATTCCGGATAACGCTTGAGGTCTCTGTATTACCGCTGCTGCTGGCTATCTGATAACTTGCGAATTTTATATGCGAAGCAGGAATTAATGTATGGAGTTATCAACTCCATGAACTTACCCATGCTTTTTGAGACAACGTAGAGTCGATAGCGCAAAACATTGCGCATGCGACACTTCGCCACCCTCACATCAAGCTCAAAGTTTTCTTTGAGCGTATCCGCAAGCAACCTGCATTCGTCGAATGAAAAACAGTGTGTTGCAAACAGAGCATTGTAGTGATACTTATCACGACAATCCAACGTACCATCATCCTGGTACCATACGGCGAGGGAAAGCGGGGATTTGAGAAGCTTTTTTATTTCGTCCGGGATAATTTTCTTACCCTCTGGATAAAATAACGCTCGCAATTCTCCGATTTCTTTTGTCCTCTTTGTATAGAACCGATGTTGATGATAATTCTTTTTTGGTCTAAGTTCTGATACTCCAATTGGAGCAAGTTCCCGGTGAAGCCACTGGAGATACGGTAGATATCTGCTATCTGCCTTCATGTCCAGTGCTGACGTAGCACTCCTGCCATAAAAGGCCGTAAAGTGTCCGTCACCGAGCATTAAACCTAACAGAATTTGCTTTGTTCTTTCATCCATGAATTTCGATGGACTATATCATCATCCTGCTTAGCTTTGCGCGTAGCAGGAGTCTCGCGTGTAGTCTCTGAGGCGCCTCTGACTAATTAAGGTCAGAGTTGCCTGCTGATTGTCTTGCGACCTGTACCGAAGCAGCGGCTTCTTCATTAGGTCTATCAACAGATTTTCACCTTATCGGTACTGTTAATTTTACAAGGTTTTCCAGCATATAGCGAGATTTTCCTATGCGGTGTTACCACCGCAACTCTGCACCAAACCCTCTTCGGGTCTACAGAGTTAGCAACCTCTTATTCATGGGGTACAGTCATCGAAATTCCTCCCCCATAAAAGGTGTTTACGTCCCGAAGGACTTCATCCACCACGCGGCGTCGCTCGATCAGACTTTCGTCCATTGTCGAATATTCTCGGCTACTGCCTCCCGTAGGAGTATGGACCGTCATAATGTTTTCTCCGATCACTCGGAGTATCAGACTATACCTTCACCCAGCTCTAGTTTAGAAAACTAGGTCTGGGGCCAACATGTTAGCTTCTGTTTTAGTCTGCTACGACATTTCAGAAACTCTTTCGCCTAAGCGAAAAGTCGTTACGGGGTTAAATGCCTTAAGTTCTATTTTCCCACCCGTCCGAGAATTAAGTTTCCTTATTTCTCTCACGAGTTTCAAAATAGCCACATATTCTTTTTCTGAAAGAGAACTTCTCGTCTTGACTGTTGCTTTTTTATAGATCTCAATGATGGAAAGGAGGGTCTTTGCCTGTCTTTCCTTGAGAACTATGTGGGGTAACAATCTTGTGATAATTCTCTCTATTTCATACCGATCTTGTATAACAAGCTCTACTAGTGGGTGACTTTTCGCTTCACGAACGCTACCGGTATTGCCGAGAAAAATTTTTATAATCTCGATCAACCTTCGGTGTCTTTTGTGTTGCGTAAAGTTGATTCGCAGTCTGACCCTGTAAGGAAAACGTCTTCTCTCAAAACGCTTTTCCACAGTTGCCACTATCGAACCATCGCCATCTAGAAAACCTGCCACGTAAGCATCTGATAACTTTTGTGCATTAACTTCCCACGGTATTGCCTTCATGGGGTATATAATATCATACCCCCAAAGGTTTCACCGTTATGAGTTGGATTTTACCTGTGGATTACTCCACAGGGAGACAACTTTTATCTCAGTTCCATCGGTGGGGGTCAGCCTCTCAGCTCCCCTACACGTCGTCGCCTTGGTAGGCCGTTACCCTACCAACTAGCTGATATGCCGCAGGCCGATCCAAGAGCGACCAAATTAAATAAATAACTTGGCTTTACCCTTGCGGGACCATCTGGAATTACCTCACCTTTCGATGAGCTATGCCAGACTCTTGGGAACGTACCTACGTATTACTACCTCGTCTGCCGCTATACAACTACCAACAACTAACTTCCAACTTCCAAACTTAACTTCTAAGCTTTTTTAATAAACCACCGAGTTGATTACTTATTTCTAAAGCGTCCATCTCAATTTGAGTGAACTGCTCCAGATTTACAAGCTTTTCAGTCATTGCGACTTCAAAACCTGCAACAACTTCGTCGGTAGAGCCAAGAGACATTCCGATAAATCTACCAAAATCTTTATCAGATGATTTGGCAGATCCTTCAGCTATGTTCAACACAATTGATAGTGTCGCTCTTTTCATTTGATCTGTTAAGTGCTTGAAGTCTATCGGAAAATTTTTTGTCAATCTAACTACCTTGCCATGGAAACTTATGGCATCTTGATAAACTTTGAATTTTCTATACCTGAATGGCATTTGTTTTTCATTGTATCAAGTTGGTTGTTAGAAGCTAGGTGTTAGTAGCTGCATCGCTCGACTTGCATGCCTTATCCACGCCGCCAGCGTTCATCCTGAGCTAGGATCAAACTCTCAATAAATTGATTTCGGAACAAGAGAAAGAATAGGAATTTCTTCCCTTGTTTTAATTTTTACTTGCTGTCTTATTTAGCCCACTTCGTCCCGCCTGACGAGACTCTATAGAGCTTGTTTGTCAAAGAACCACCACCCCCGCTTTTGGCGGGGTAAAGGTAAGTATACTCACATACAATCCCCTGTCAATAGGCACAAGTTAAAACACCCCCGACGGGCACTGGCACCGCCACATTTGGCGTGTGAGCGCAACGGAGAAAAAAGGGTTGTCCATCAAATATACTATTACGGTAAAAACTAATGTTAAACCGCTTCTGCATTTTTTGATTATTTTTAAAATACGAAACCCCGGACGTAACTGGCTAGACACTTCCGTGTCCGACATCCAGTTCGTTTCCGGGGTGGCCCCACTTGATTCGTCCCTTTATAACCGTGGGGGTCTTGCCGAGGTAGGTTCCCGCTGGAACCCTGCTGGCCGGGCATCATTCGACCAACCCCGTACTTGGGGGCAAGCGGAACTGAGCGCGGAATCGCGTAACCTCGGTACCTGCAGGTGGGGTCCTCTCGGAACCAGTTATTTTGCATTTCCACCTGCAGGTCCAGCTTTTCTTATCGACGAAGCTGGTAAACGTCTATGGTTCGAAGTTCATCTCAATCTCCTTTTCCTTTCCCTTTCCGGGGCAAGTCTAATGCCCCGGAATGAGATGGTCTGAGAGAAGTGTATCATAAGCACCAGCTATTGTCAAGTGCAAAAATATGTTTTATGGTAAAAACGGCTCTATTTATGGTTTATTTTGAGCTTCAAACTTTAGTTTGGGGCTTTTCCCACTGATGAGCACGAGCAGAGGTGAGGCTAGGAGGATAGAAGAATACGTACCAGCGGTTATGCCTACCGCCAACATCAAAGCAAAGTGCTTGGTCGCTTCCCCACCGAAAAAGAATATCGCAAGGGACGCAAGGACCGTGGTAAGAGAGGTGTTTGTTGAACGCACATATGTTTCGCGGAGTGAGCGGCCCACTAAATCGGCGAAGGATTCAGAGATTAAACCTTCGGTTCCCGGAGGTTTAATCTCTGGGGAGTTCTTCAGATTTTCACGGATACGGTCAAAAACCACGATGGTGTCGGCCACCGAGTAACCCAAGATTGCAAGCAAGGCTGTAACAAAGAGCGTGTCTATCTCGTATCCGATCAAATAATGCGAGAGAATCACAAACACTCCAGTCGGCACAAAAATGTCGTGCACTAAAGTTATAACAACCACTATCCCATACTTCCACGATGAGACTACATTAGAAACACTCCTAAATGCATAGGCCACAAACAAGATAATCAGAATAAGCACAAGAAGGACAGACAGAACGGCCTTTTGGCGAAGCTCCTTGCCAACAGACGGTCCGACAGTGGAGAGACTGGTCTCTTTGAACTCATTTGTTCCGTCGGAAAGAAGCGCAACAACTTTTGCGTGTTCATCTTGTGACAAATCTCGACTCCTCATCACCAAGCCCTTCTCGCCGAGCGGCTGCAGTCTTACAGTACCCAATTCGAGTGACTCAAGCGACTCCTGGATAGCTGTCACCGACGGACTGGAACTTGCGTACTCTCCTGTAATTACAGTACCACCAGTAAACTCTATAGAGAGATTGGGTTTCCAAGAAAAAGTAAGTACAAGCGTCACGAGCATGAGTGCCCCAATAATCCCAACTATCCAATTGCGATTTTTAACTACCCACATATACGGCCCGCATGAGCATCTTGGTAATAACAAGTGAGGCAAAGAGTGAGGTGGCAATACCGATCATCCACACAAGAGCAAAACCTTGGACCAAGCTCGTCCCAAACCAAAAAAGTATGATAGCCGTGATTAGGCTTGAGATGTTTGAGTCTCTGATAGAAGTCCATGCTCTGGAGAATCCCTCGCCGATGGCGACACTTATTTGCTTACCACGCTTTTTTTCCTCTTTCATTCGCTCAAAGATAAGGACGTTGGCGTCCACAGCCATACCCAAAGAAAGGATGAAGCCGGCAATACCCGCGGCCGTAAGCGTAACCGAAAGAAGCTTGAAGAGTGCCAAAACAATAACGGCATATATGGCTAGGGAAAGCGCGGCAATTAGGCCGGGTACACGATACCAAGCAATCAAGAAAATAATAACCGCCAAGTACCCGTAGAGGGCGGCGGTTGTACCTCTTTCAAAGGCTCCCTCACCAAGCGTGGCCCCAACTTTACTGCTGGCCACTAGAGCTATTGGTATAGGCAGAGCACCAGAGTTAAGGCGCCCGGCAAGTAGTTTGGCTTCTTGTGGAGTAAAGCCACCGCTTATCTGGGCTTTGCCTCCAGTGATCTCCTCATTCACCCGAGGTTGTGAAATCGGTTGACCGTCTAAATAAATCGCTACGTTCTTGCCAACATTGTCCCTTGTAATCTTGGCAAACAAATTTGCACCTTCGTCGTTAAACTCAAGCGAGACATATGGCTCACTGGTCTGGGAGTTAAACTCTACTCGGGCTGTTTTTAGAAACCTACCCGTGAGTTGACTATCTATGTAATACGGGTCTTTTAATGTCTCAATGTCTTTGCTTGTGTCCGTTCCACTTTCCTGTTTCTTCTTAATCTCTTCTATTTTTTTCAAAATGACATCGCGTTCTTCGGTCAACCTTTCCGTCTTAAACTCCAATGTCGGCGTTTGGCCGATAAGAGCCACGGCCTCATCAATTGCCGAGACGCCCGGGAGTTCCACAATCAAACGTCTTTGTGAGCCCTCAACGCCAATATTGGCCGTCTCGGTCTGAACTGTTGGCTCGGTGATGCCAAAGAGATTAACTCGACGCTCAATAACGTCCCTTAAGGCACTCATGGCGTCATCTACATCACCACCTGCGAGTCTGCTTGTGTCGGCGTTGTAAACAAGCTGGGTCCCACCTCGTAAGTCCAGCCCAAGCTTAAAATTCCACCTTGATCCGGCAGACTGCGCGGAATAAGTAAAATACCCCAAAAGCATTCCCGCTAAAAGTATCAGAACAACATAAACCCGTGATTTCATAACCCACCCATAATACAGCAGATTTCTTGTCCCCTCAACTTGACATATATACATATACATGCTTTACTGTAACAAGAGGAGTCGGCCATGTGGAAAGAAATCATAACCACGATTTTTGGGGTGTTGGGCATCATCGGATTTTTCGGTTTCGTCGCACTGATTGCACACGCGGCAGACAAGGATGTCAACCGGCCGCTACCCAGCACTCATCGCATCTGGAGGAGAAGAGGAACGCTGATGTAACTAAGAGGGACCCGAGGGCGAACACCTGCGGGTCCCGCTTCATTTTATCCACAAACCCCACCCACTCTAACTTAGCCGACGGTCCGCTAAGTGATATACTTTGAAAATGGGCTATCGTAATTTAGTTTTAACTGACGGAGAGATATATCACATCTATAATCGTGGGGTCGATCATCGAAATATTGTGGAAGACGATCACGACGCAAATCGTTTTGAACAATGCCTTGATGTTTTTAACGACACCAAACTCACAGAAAGTCTCTACGCTCTCACTTTTGAACCTAATCGTCTTAGAGGAAAAAAGCTTGTTGACATTATTGCCTACTGTCTTAATCCAAATCATTTCCACCTTGTCCTTAAACAAAAGAGGAAAAACGGTATAAGTAAATTTATGCATCGATTAACTGGGGGTTACGCATGGTATTTCAATAGCAAGTACAAGCGCACAGGTTCGCTCTTGCAAGGTCGTTTCAAGGCTAAGCACATATCTGATAACACTTACCTTCTCCACGCTAGTGCATATGTAAATCTTAACGACAAAGTGCACCAACTTAGCGGCCGGGCGGCTAAGTTGGTGAGGAACAGCTGGGACGAATACACGACAAACTCTGCTGGGATTTGCGATAAGGAGATGGTACTTAGTCAATTTGAAAACAGCTCAAAATATAAAATCTTTGCTCTGGATAACTTGCCATTCATGCTTTCGAAACGTGAGGGTTACAAAGAACTAGGGGAGCTGGAGTAGTCTTACTTAGCCGCCCGGCGGCTAAGTAAGACGAGGTTACGGAAAAGCGTGGCGACCGCTATGGGACCGACACCGCCCGGAACGGGGGTCATGAGGGCGGCTTTGGTGGCACACGCGGGGTCACAGTCACCCATCATTACACCACCATGTTCGCTAGTGCCTGCGTCAACAATGACCACACCAATACTTATCATTTCAGGTTTAATAACGCCAGAATCACCGGCACCGGTTATGAGTAATTCCGCTGCTTTGATTATCTTGACTTTATCGCCTGTTTGGGAAGTAACAAGGGCGTAATCGACTCCTTTATTTTTGAGCCAAACTGTTACTGGTTCACCCACAAGCGAACCGTAACCAACGACTACAGTACTTAACTCTGTAACGTCCACATAATATCTGGCTAGCACTTCGGCAATGGCACCAACAACTGGTGGTAAAATTTCGCTCGTACCCAAGGCGAAATTGGTTTTACTCTCGGCCGAGAGCAGGTCGGGATCCTTGGCCGGACTAATTGTATCTAGGACTTCTCTTGTACTCACGCTTGTTGGCATGGGCAATTGCACAATCATACCAGTTACATTTGCGTCGGCATTTGCTTTCTGAACTCGCGCAACTAACTCGGCCGTAGTAGCAGTATCAAGAAATTTCTCGATCGTGACTTCGATGCCGACTTTGTCGGCAAAGGCCTTTTTCATCCGGATGAAGCTCTCGGTAGCAGGATCAGCACCCACTTGGATAACCAATAATTTGAGTTTGGGAACACTAACAAGTTCGGCCTTAAGTTCTTCTGCGATGTCGCTAGCAATTTTTCTGCCGTCAACTAACATGGTAACAATTCTAGCACTTTTCTTGCTATGCACCGACACGGGAAAGGAGAACGCGGATAGTTTTTAGGGCGATTTTTAGGTCAAGAACAAAAGAGCGATTCTTGATGTAGTAAAGGTCGTAGGAGAGTTTTTCTCTTGTCTGCTCTACGGCCGTGCCGTGATGGGGATGGTCCTCGTGGTAAATTTGGGCCCAACCACTCATGCCTGGCTTAATTACATGCCGGACATTGTAGTAAGCAATCTCATGACAATATCTTTCCACAAGCGCTGGTAGCTCTGGTCTAGGCCCAACAAGAGATTGGTTGCCGACGAGAACCGAAACAAGCTGGGGTAATTCGTCAATCCTTGATTTTCGTAAAAATGTGCCGACATGAGTCACACGCAAGGTTGTGCTCCCTTCTTTATATTCACCGTTGTCGTTACCGTTCATGCTACGAAATTTGTGCATCTTAAAATGCCGACCGTTCTCCCCTACCCGTTCCTGGGAAATAAAAATGGGACCCTGGTCTTCAAGTCTTATGGCCACGGCCACAAATGGATACAGAACTAGAGAAATTAGAAAAAGTGGTAAGGCAATAACGATGTCCATCACCCTTTTTAGGGTTGTGTATGCAAGTTTTGGCTGCAAAGAAATATTCTCCAACACCCAAGCGTCCGACAATGTATCAAGTGTGACTCTACCAGTTATACCCTCGTACACATCTTGAGCCTTGAGAAAGTTTGTGCCCGAAAACATGAGCATGTCTAATCCCGGAATGCTCCGCAAGGCCAACTGGTCGTATAGATCTAAAATTACCGTACTTGCCGGTGGTTTATCAACAATTTTTAATCCAAATATAGGCAAATTGGGGATGATTCGTCTTAGCTCGTTAGTTGCAAAGCTATTGCCTATGATTAAAACATCTTCGCCTTTGTTCCGAACAATAGAACGGTAGTAATACAATCTCCATGAAAGCAAAAGGCAGGTGCTTATGATAAGGTCAATAAAAAGTGTTGTCTTTGGGGCGATACCGAAAGATGGAACAAGGTAGAAAACAATGACCGCCAATATGCTATTCACCACTTGGGCGTGGAGAAGTGTCTTTACAATAACTTCTTTAAGGGCAGAACGGATGTCGTATAATCCGGCAACATAAAAGACCAGAAACCATAATACAAAAATTGCAGAAAATGACCGAAGGTGCCTTTCCACATACCACCATTCTGGCAGGGTCATAGTACGAACGAAGATGGAAATGTACAACGCCACATAAAGAGATATAGCATCGCACGCAACAATGACAGAAAAGTGTTTTTTTAATGTCGTAACCATAACAACAAGTATAACAATAGCGTGTTATATTAGGTAATCTATGCTAAATGAACAAAAAATCAAGGTCCTCTACTTCGTTACGAAATCCAATTGGGGTGGTGCCCAACGTTATGTCTATGACCTCGCTACCCACCTACCCCAAAATTTTGAGGCGGTTGTTGCTTGTGGCGAAGGAGGCTTGCTTGTTCAAAAGCTAAAAGAAAAAAGCATCAGGACAATTAACCTTACGGGGGCTAAAAGAAACATCTCTCTACTTAAAGAAATGAGATTGCTGTTCACCCTCGTAAAAATCATCCGTTCGGAAAAGCCAAACGTTCTGCATGTGAACTCCAGCAAGCTTGCCGGTCTGGGTGCCTTTGTCGGTTGGGCCACTCGAACGCGGACAATCTTTACTGCCCACGGTTGGCCCTTCAACGAAGATCGGCCGGGGTGGCAGAGAATCTTAATTTACAAATTTTCTTGGCTCACGTCAGTGTTCGCGGATATTACAATAACTATTACCCAAAAAGATTTCGCCCAGGGTAAAAACATGTGGTTCGTGGGACCCAAGATGCTGATGATACACAATGCCATCGAGCCAATAGATTTTTACGATCGCGCAACAGCACGCGAAAAACTTGGCCTAAAACAAGACGAATTGGTAATAGGGACAATTGGTGAGCTACACAAAAATAAGGGTTTTATATATTTGGCGAATGCAGCTGGACATATCAATAATGCAAAATTTGTAGTCATGGGAGAGGGTGAGGAACGTCCGGTATTAGAGAAAACAGACCTAATTTTAGTTGGACAAGTAAACGAGGCGGGTCGTTACCTAAAAGCCCTCGACATTTTCGCTGACCCATCACTTAAGGCCGGATTGCAATACGTATTACTTGAGGCTGCACAAGCTGGGTTACCGGTAGTGGCAAGTACTGTGGGAGGCAACCCTGACGTCATAGGGAGCTCTGGTATGCTCATACCGCCAAAAAACGCAGAGTTACTTGCCCGCGCGCTCTCTGCTCTAATAAAAGACTCGTGGTTACGTCGAGAACTTGGGGCCAAGTTGCAAGAGCGCATTTCACAAAAATTCTCATTCGAGAAATTCCTATCCCAAACTTACTCTCTCTATAAATAAAACTCCCACACACCATTAACGGTCGTGTATAATAGGTGGATTGCGCCTTTAGGCCGGGCCCAAAAGTTCTTGGTTGGTAACTTCAGAGTGGGCAGCTTTGGAGTAACGGCGCATACCCACAAGCATGCCGAGGCCTAAAAATTCGGCCACCAAATGCGAACCACCATAGGACATAAAAGGCATGGTTACTCCAGTAACTGGCAATATGCCTATATTCATGCCCACATTTATTGTTAAATGAGCCATGAGTATAATGGCTACTCCTACGCCGAAAAATAATTCAAAATTAGTGGACCCGCGAATGGCATTGGCTAAAACTCTCCAAATCACTATGCCCAAAAAGGAAAACAGGAGCAGAACTCCGATAAATCCCCATTCTTCGGCAAAAGCGGCAAATACAAAGTCTGTTTCGTATTCAGGTAAGTATGAAAGTCTCGATTGAGTACCGTAGCCAACTCCCTTGCCGTAAAGTCCCCCGGCGCCAACTGCTACTACAGATTGAAAGGCGTTATATCCGGAACCGCGGATATCACGCTCGGGGTCTAAAAATGTGAGTACGCGGTCTTTTTGGTAAGGTCTAAACACAAGCATCCACAAGACAACAAACGTAAGTAACCCAAGCCCAAAAACAAGTCCAAGATGTTTGGGAGAAATACCAGATACCACAACAATCCCAAACCAAATCAAGAAAACTATGACCCCTGACCCGAAATCTGGTTGAGCCAAAACAAGTAAAAGTAGGCAAAGGCAATAAATGCCTGAAACGACAATGTGCCTAAAATACGATATCTCAATATGGCGTCTCGAAAAATATTTTGCTAGAGTAATTACCAAAACGATTTTAGCTATGTCAATTGGTTGAACGGCAAATAGGCCGACAGAAAACCAACTCTGAGCGCCTCGGAATATTGACCCGGTCAGGAATAACGCGAAAAGAATCAATAGGGTCGTAATATACAAAACAGCAACAACATTGCTGTTGCGTAGAAAACGCCAATCAATAAATGCTGATATGATAAAGATGGCAGTTGCGATAACTATCCAAATGATTTGTCTGGAGAAAAAGTAACTGTCGGTGCCAAACGAAGTAAATGTAATAAGCCCGGCTGACACCAATGGAACCATGCTTGTCACGAGCACCCAGTCAAAGTGGCGAAATCTAGATAAAAAATCGCTCATGGAAGCGCGGGGGTATCGTCCAGAGTATTGCCATCCACCAAATTAACTCTGGTGAAGATTTCCGAAGATTTTATAGAATCAAGGGTGAGATTTGGCCAGGTAAAAACAATTTTACTTTCCTGTGAGGGTGCAAGGCTTGGTAATAGACTTTGGGAAACATTTGTAACATTAGCATCTTTATCGTATAAAAATGCCGATAACTCTACGCTAGCAACGGGAAATTCTGAATCGTTTGAAATATTAGCCTTTAGCGCAATGGCTTCACCAACCTGTTCAATCTTTTGATTACTTACATTTAGTGTCGCCTTTTTTATGTTACCCTTGAGCCTCTTCCATTCCACGGAATCAGGAAATGAGATAAAAGCTCGCACGGGAATACGAAAACCTAGGTCGACAAGTGGAATGAAGATGAACGCCCTCTCGTGCGCATTGAGGTAAGTTTTACCTGATACATCTTTAACGGGGATATTGTCAGTGTCGTATATTTTGACTTTATACTCAAGTTCTAAAAGACCAAATGGATTTGGGTTTTCTAAATAAGCAGCGAAGTCATATTTGCCATCTTTTACTTTAAACACTTTTGACCACAGAACAATGATGTCATTTGTTTCAACCGAACACACGCGTGTGCAGGGACCGCCACAGTCAGTGCCAAGTTCCCCCTGGTTCGCTAGAAAATCTCCACAAGTTGGGACCGGTCTATTTATAGCGATAACGAGCACAAAGAGGAAAATGAGTAACAGAATAAATATAAGAATAAAGGATAGTTGTCTTCTTGTTGCCCAGACACCCATATTTAGATTATAGCAAATGTTCCTATAAATAGCCTAAATTGGGCATACTTTCCTTGCTAATTGAGTACTTCGTGCCGGCGACTACCTACTTTCCCTACACAAGGTAAGTATCATCGGTACTACGGTGCTTAACTTCCGTGTTCGGAATGAGAACGGGTGTGACCACCGCGTCAAATCACCGACACGAAACACTCAAGTCAGGAACAGGACGAATGCTGGCGGTAAAATAAAATGTGTGTTGTGTAGTTTCTATCTTCGATTCGTGTGCCGAATCGGCATAAGTAATCTACTTGACTAATTAGTACTTCTCGGCTCAACCCCTCACGGGGCTTACACCTAAAGCCTATCAACGTGATCATCTCTCACGTGTCTCTCCCCAGCCCCAGATTTGAATTATCGAAATTTCAATAAATCAAATCTGGAGCTGGGTTTGATTCCTAATCTTAGGGTTGGCTTCGCTCTTAGATGCTTTCAGAGCTTATCCATTCCCGACATAGCTACCCAGCAATGCTCTTGGCAGAACAACTGGTAGACCAGAGGTCAGTTCATCTCGGTCCTCTCGTACTAGAGATGACTCCCTTCAAGAATCCGCGCCCGCAGTAGATAGGAGACCAACCTGTCTCACGCATGTTCATCCCGTTCTATGGGATTCTCACATATTACTATGTGCATTGGACTATATCTTCTTCCTTAATTAAGGAAGGTTGACGTTTAGTCTCTACGGGGTTATTAGTTTATGCTACAATCTTATCGTTATGTTTACCATTTTTCTCGTCCTTGTTTGGGTCATTATCTTTGCCATTCCAGTCACAGTGTTTTTTAGATATCGCTGGAACAAGAAAGGCCGACCCGGCAAGTTTTGGGTCTACATACTCGACCGATTACATTTGTTTTTTTGGCAATAAACTATTAACTTCCCTCGGTGTTATCCTAACATACGTTGGGTTAATACCCAACGATAGGATTCCACCGATATAGTCAACTTGAGCACTCACGCATTACTGCATGAGGCCGCCGTGATTATGTCTTTATCCTCGGGGCTCAGACTGTTCAGAAGTCGATTATTCAACTCCTAAACGGTCTGAACCCAGCTCACGTAACTTTTTAATTGGCGAACAGCCAAACCCTTGGCAGCTTCTCCACCGCCAGGATAAGTTGAGCCGACATCGAGGTGCCGAACTCCGCCGTCGCTATGGACGCTTGGGCGGAACTAGCCTGTTATCCCCGGGGTAGCTTTTGTCAGATAATCTTCCACGGCATCTAATGCCAATGGTCGGTTCACTTAGTCCTACTTTCGTACCTGTTTGACATTCACGTCTTACAGTCAAGCCAGCTTTTGCCTATACACTATCGGCACGGTTTCCATTCGCGCCTAGCTGACCTTAATGAACTCCTCCGTTACTCTTTAGGCTATTGTGTTATCTGCATGTCGCCATGCAGTACGGACTGTATCTTCCACTTGGCCCCTTAGGCGCCAAGTGTATCAGCGTTCAGTCTCTGAGGGAATAAGTCTTTTTTTGAGGTCATCGAAATCTCGTCGCAAATCTCTTAACGGTCCAGCCACTTTTTCTTTCTGCTCATCTAGTAATCTTGGATAGATATCATCCAATCATGTTTCTGCAGAGAATAGTGCGGATTCCATCATGTCTAGAGTTAACTTGACTTCTTTGCCCTGATTTGGTCCTTGCTCCATATTTTTCTCATTCCCTGCTGGTTGACCGCAGGTATACATTATTACTTGTCTAATATTTCGACTGCAAGTAGCATACCATACACCGGTTATTCCAGCAATTTGCTGATTGCCTCCAGCTCTAGTTTTGGTCATTGAAAATTCAATAATTCAAAACTAGGGCTGGGCCCCCTATTTTCTTTGTTTCGGCACTTAGGTGTCGGACACCTAAGTAACTCATGAGGCGCCTTGGCTTCGACAAACGAACACCACTTAGCCGACCGTCGGCTAAGTTAATTTCGTTTGCCAGAGGAAAGCGCCCCACTTAAACTACCCACCAAGCACTGTCCCGGCCGTGTTTTACACGACAGGTTAGAACGTACAAATCGTAAGAGTGGTATTTCACTGTTGGATCCGTCACAACCGAAATCATGACTTCAAATCCTGCCACCTATTCTACGCATACAAGCCGTACGGCCAATGCCAAGCTATAGTAAAGCTCCCGGGGTCTTTTCGTCTATCTGCGGGTAACCGGCATCTTCACCGGTATTGTATTTTCACCGAGCGAGTCCTCGAGACAGTTCTCCAGTCATTACGCCATTCGTGCACGTCAGAACTTCATGCGTGCCCCGTAGTACGTACACGTTACTATGGGGTTCAATCCACAACTTTCGTTGTGGCATAGACTATATCTTCACCCAGCCCTAGATTTGTTTGGTTTTCCAAATCTAGGGCTGGAGCCGGCGTATTATGACGCTTCACCATTACTGAATTATATCACAGAAGCATCATCTTCATCACCGTTAGTTGGCGGTGAATCCAGTCGTTACGGGGTCAATTCAGCACTAATTTTTGGATTCATTATAACGATGTTGTTATAATAAACACGGAGGTATCCGGTATCTATGATCAAACTCAAGTTGCTTTGCGAAAAAATCACGGACGATTGTGCCAGCATACGCCGGGCGCTTATCGTGATTTATGTAGAGCTCACCGTTTTGATTCTCGTCGGGACATTCGATCTCGACGTGAGTATCGGCAAGACTCTATGTCGCTAATCAACCTACTACCACCGCACCTCGCGGTGGTACCTCTTTTTTAACTCCAAAAATTAGTGCTGAACGACTTCCCACGGTATTGTCCTGTCTTCATCGTCCGACCCTTGATTTGTCGGACTCGGGCGAGGAGTTCACCGTTATTAGCCAGATTTGTATCAGTATCACTACTGAAACAGGCAATTTTCTTACCTGACAAGGAATTGCGCTAATTTGTGTTAACTGCATATCGCTATGCAGATCGAACTCTATCTTCTCCAATTTTCATCAGAGTCTGACGTTTGGTTTCTGAGGATTCGTTATGAACTTCATGGAACGCCCGATTAAAATAATCGGGCTGATTCGGGGCGGGAGGATTTGAACCTCTGACCTTCTCCGTGAGCACCAGCGCCGGGGGTGCGCTACCGGCGTTTCCAGTGATTGGCCACTGGGGTACTTTAGGAGACGCGCTACCAGTCTGCGCCACACCCCGCTTGAGAACATTCCACGAAGTTCACAACGTCTTTCCTGCTGATTGTCCGTATCGTTTCAAGATTGTCACTTGGCTGTTGGCTGACAGTCAGCCAAGTACTTGAACATTCACGGATTTCCCAGCATATAGTCAGATATTTTGGGACAACCCATTTCTGGGCTAGGCAGCGTCTTACATTTTATATTTTCACTGTCTTTTTATTTAGAACCTTAGCGACGGACTCTGTTGTTTACCTCTATAATCGTCCTAGTCCTTACACACTTGACATATACTTATTAACGTTGTCCAGTGTGTAACCTTAGGACAATTATAGTTATTGCCGACATTCACCGGGGCTTATACAGTCAGCACATCAAATTGCTTCAATGTACCATCCATATTTGACCTTACGGCATCGGTCAGGCGTCACCCCCTATACATCCTCTTGCGAGTTCGCAGGGAGCTGTGTTTTTGGTAAACAGTTGCCAGAGAAACTTTAGCTGCGTCCCATATTGCTACGGGAAGGCCTTATTCCGAAGTTACGGCCGCTTTTTTGCCGAGTTCCTTGAGGACCTCTCACTCGTTCGCCTTGGTCTACTCGACCTGATCACCTGTGTTGGTTTGCGGTACGGTTCCTACGTGTTTGAATCTTTAGAAGTTTTTCTTGGAAGCGCGCTTTGTCTCATCCCTCCCGGCGTACCGGAAAGTTTCTGACATACTTGGGCTATAACTGCCGGATTTACCTAACAATCACCCTAATACACCAGACACAATAAATCCATAATGTGCGAAACATACTGCACTCCGTCACTCCATCAGAACACGCAAGAGTCACAGAATATTAACTGTGTGTCCATCGCGTTCGGTTTTCACCATCCGCTTAGGCCCGACTAACCCTTCGTCGATCGTCGTCGCGAAGGAACCCTTGATCTTTCGGCGTCTCGGGTTTTAACCGAGATTGTGGTTACTTGTGCCAACATTTTTACTTCGTATCACTCCATAGCGCCTCACAGCTACTACTTCACAGCGGATACGAACACTCTCCTACCAGACAGTCTCGCCGAAGCGAAACTGAATTCCAAAATTCGGTAATATGCTTAAGCCCCGATTATCTACGGCGCGAAATCTCTCGATGAGTGAGCTGTTACGCTTTCTTTAAAGGATGGCTGCTTCTAAGCCAACCTCCTCATTGTATAAGAGATATCACCTCCTTAAGATGCACTGAGCATATATTTAGGGACCTTATTTGTGGATCTAGGCTCTTCCCTTTTTGACCAACCGGAGCTTAGCCCCCGGAGTCTAACTGCCATGCTAAAACACTAGTATTCGGAGTTTGATAGATTTCGCGAGCTTTCGCCCTGTCGAAACCTTCCAGTGCTCTACCCCTAGTGGAAACACATGACGCTCGCCCGAAAGCGATTTCGGAGAGAACCAGCTATTACCAGGCTCGATTAGCTTTTCACTTCTTACCACACCTCATCCGAAGGCGTTAAACGACCTAACGGTTCGGGCCTCCCAAGAGATTTCTCTCTTGTTCACCCTGGACATGGTAAGCTCGCCTGGCTTCGGGTCTAATGCAATCCCTACTTAGTTCGCGCTATTCACACTCGCTTTCGCTACGCCTCCGGGGGTTCACCCCTTAGACAAAGGAATTGCAATAACTCGTTGGCTCATTCTTCAATAGGCACGCCATCACCCAGCCCCAGATTTGAGTCCTCGAAACTTCGACGATTCAAATCTGGGGCTGGACTCTGACTCCTTGTAGGTGTACGGTTTCAGGAACTATTTCAACGGCCTCACCGGCCTGCTTTTCACCTTTCCCTCACGGTACTCTTCACTATCGATCTTGCAGAGTATTTAGCCTTACCGGTTAGTTCCGGCGGATTCCCTCAGGCCAGTCGTGTCCCGAGGTACTCAAGAAAAGTGACTAGAGAGATGTTGTTTATTTGTCTACAGGACTATTACCTTCTATGGTTTTGCTTTCCAGCAAATTCATCTTAAACAACATTTTGTAACTCTCCCATGTTAATGCGTCACTCCCTTACAACCCCCAGCTCTAGATTTGAATTATCGAAATTTCAATAACTCAAATCTAGGGCTGGGTTTGGGCTTCTCCGTTTTCGCTCGCCGCTACTAACGGAATAACAATTGTTCTATTTTCCTCCAGGTACTGAGATGTTTCACTTCCCTGGGTACGCTCCGAACCAGAGCGTAGCTCGGTTCGGGGCAGTCCAGTACCGAACTTTGTTCTGGTACTGTGACGCTCCTACTAAGCTATGCTCTGGTTCGGTAACTAGTTCTTCACTAGATGAGTTTCCTCATTCGGAGATCCACGGATCAAAGCTTGCTTGGCAGCTCCCCGTGGCTTATCGCAGCTTAACTACGTCCTTCATCGCCTCTTGCAAGTCTAGGCATCCACCATACACCCTTACGGTAGATTTCTTATGCCGATTCGA
>Ga0155788_127_pt2 | contig 73722 bp, 84 predicted proteins | sample RifCSPlowO2_01_FD_107442 | JGI IMG/M metagenome (GOLD analysis project Ga0155788, IMG submission 107442) | Candidatus Wildermuthbacteria bacterium RIFCSPLOWO2_01_FULL_47_18 | reverse complement strand
TTTCAATGCATTAAGAATACTCGGAATCATATTTAATGGTACCCTCCCCTAAGGAGGCCTGTCAAGACTTGCAAAATTTTCGCAGCTCAAAAAAGGGATTTCTGGGGAGTGATGGTTTTGGGCTCGTTTTCGGAGAAAATCTTGATTTTCCCGTACTCCCCGTCATACCCAGGGTCGATGAATACTTTTCCCTCTCGAACTCTTTTGATCCCTTCTGCAACCTCTGGCAGGGTTGCAGACTGCAAGTCTCCAGGAGAAGCATCGAGCAACACCGCGAACTCATTCCCGAATTTCGCAATGAGTTTTTCGTATTCCTCCCGCGAGCGTTTGGTCCCAACTCCAACTCCCAACACATCGGCAATGATCTCTTCTAGAGGGATAAGGCGTTTAAAAGGAATTGCGTTTGGCGGAACTGTGCCTTCCGGCCTGTCTGCCAACTCTTCCACGCGATTAAGGACACCAATAACCAATGGCTTTTTACACTTAGGACATAGATTATTGTTCTTCTTTGATTCTGCTGGGGCCATGCTCACTTGGCACAAACGGTGCCCGTCATAATGGTACTTCCCCTCTTCTGGGAAAAACTCAACAGTAAAGAGAAAACGCTTCGGGTCTTTTGCTTTGAGGGTATCGAAAATAGCTTGATAACTCACTTCGGTATCAAAGATATTTGCTTCTCTTCCGATCTTTTCCAACGAATGGCAATCCGAGTTGCTTATCAAAGAGATCTTGTCTAAAGCAGAAAGTCTCCAGTTCATTGCGGGATCACTGCTTAATCCTGTTTCAATCGCATAGATGTATTTGGTATATTCGTCAAAGCATTCTTCAAGAGAATTGAAACCCGATTTGGAACCGAATACAGAAAACCACGGCGTCCAGGCGTGGGCAGGAACCACCAAGCAGTTCGGGTCTGCGTCAAAAGCTATTTTCGCGACTTCTTTTGCGTCAATACCAATAATGGGTCTGCCGTCTGAGCGAAGGTTTCCCACCCAACCCAAATGAGTGTTGATTTTCTCAACTGCTGCAAAAGAAGGGGCGATCAGCACAAGGTGCACTCTTCTTACCTTTCCTCCCTTGGAATAAATACAGCTTATCTCGCAAGAGAGAACGAATCTTGTTTGAGTTTCCTTGTCCTTGAGTTTGTACAGCCCTGGCTCAGCTTCTTCCAACCCATCTTTGAGTTCTTGGAACCACAAAGGATGGGTAAAGTCTCCTGTGCCCATAACCTTAATGCCCTTGATAGCCGCCCACTTATCCAGATTGGGCAGATTTATTGCCTTAGACGTGGCTCTCGCAAAGCGAGAGTGAATGTGGAAGTCCGCAATAAACTTCATTGTGAAATTAACCTAATTACCTAATTTCTAATTAACTTTACACCCCGGGGGTGTAAAGTGGTTTTCATAGAAGAACTTTTTGGGAAAGTTTTTTGGGATAGTTTTCGATTTGGTTAAGCCAGTCGCGATTGTACCATTCCCATAGTTCTTTCGCGGAAAGGAATGCATCCAAATCGTGTTCCTGGCTCTCAAGCTCCCTGAACTCTATCTCACTTTTAGGTATATCCCATACATGATTGCAAAAAGGATTCCCGCCAGTAACCCTGGACTTTCTCCTTGCGAAACATCCTTTACATTCTTCGTATTGGTCAATGCGCACGATCCATCGAGTTTTGCATTTTTCCGCTTCCCCGTTGCTGTTGTACGCGGAAAAGTATGCCGCGGTTTGCAAAGAATGCTCTGCTCTGATCTCGCTGCTTGTTTTGAGATCAATGATGCCTTTTCTGCCCCCTATTTTCCCTATAATATCCACGGTGCCCGCGTACAGATGCTCCCTGTCAAATACTTTTTTCTCAACCTCGGTTCCGTCTTCGATCTCAAGCGAGTTTGCCTTCTGCCACTCAAAAAAAGCCTGGAGCGAAGGAAGGATTTTGGGATCAGATTCTTGTTTTTCCCCTTTAAGGGTCGAGGCTATGGATTGATGCACCAAAGTTCCCCAGTCTGCGGATTCTCTGGTCCAAAAGCCGTTCCCCTTGGAAACAAAAGAGGTTATGGCGGTTACGCGAGGGACCCACAATCCCTCAACCTCGTGGCCATACTTACGTTTAAAGAACTCAAGGGTCATGGTTTTCGCATGATTATCTTATAGATATTCTCCAAAAAGTCTCCGCCTGCGTATCCCACAATAAGGGCCAAGGCAGGAGTCAGGCCGGTAACTCCTGAACCCCCAAAAAACACAAACCCTGTTTTGCTCACCGCCGAGGCCACCGTAATGCCTACTATTCCCGAAAGGAACATCATGAAAAAGAAGTACGGCACGTTGAACTTTACTTCTTTATAGGAATATTGGTGCTTTACGAACCCAACCAAGCCTCGTATTGCTCCGCCTCCAAACCCCGCGATAAGAATAGATAGTTCCATGTTTTTACACCACAATACCAAACATTGTTTTTACGAGCCAGCCGATCCCGTATGCTACTGCGGAAGCAGCTCCTCCCACCAAAAGAATCTCAAACCCTGAAACCCAGAATCGCTCCGCGGTAACCAAAGCCCTCGCAGTTCCCACTCCAAAAAAGGTTATTCCCGCGAGCACTGCTGAAATAGTGAACTGATTTCCGTTTTGCCCTACTTCAAGAAGGTAAGGGATCAATGGAATGAATCCCGCAATCATGAAGGCGACAAGTGTTGCTAAACCATGTTGGAACGGAATAAGTAGGTTCTTTTTCAATCTCGCGAGCGCTCCTTCTGATCTTCTTCCTAAAAAGTTTGAGGCTCCCATGGAAAATCCGTCTGCAGCCAGGTTTGCCAGGCCCAAAATAATAACCACTGCGGCAGGGAGCGAAGCGCCTACAGCCGCCGCGACTATGGCAAAAGTGGTCACAGTGCCGTCAGTGGCGCCATACACCATGTCACCCAGGAATTTTCCCTTTTCAGGATTTTTTGCTTCCATTGCGCGATTTTAATTGAGTATACAAACCTCCCAAGAACAAAAGTGCAAAAAACTTCTCGTGCGTGAAGCGGAACACGAACAAATCCGAAATCTTGAATACATACCCTTGCCTCAATAGTTCATCTACAAGCACGAGCGCGGCCGCGAACAAAAAAACAAGCCCCAACGAAATATGTTTCCCCTCCATCCATTTTCGCATATTGGCTATTGTACCAGTAAACCCGCTCTTAGAGAATAGCAAACTGATGATAAACTAGGCCCGGCCTAGCTGTGGATAACTAGGCCGGGCCTAGTTACAGCTAGTTACAGTTATTAGAAGCCGAATTCGCGGACGGAGAAGTCTTTGAACTCGCCTTTGTATTCTTCAAAAGAAACTCCCACGTTCTCTATTTTTGAGAGCGGAGAACCTTGTTTGCACCATTCCAAGAACTTCTCAACGCTTTCTTTCTCGCCTTCGCAGACAACCTCCACCCGTCCGTCCAAAAGATTTCTCACGAAACCAAAAACTCCAAGCTCTTTTGCGGCGTTTTTTGTGTAGTCGCGAAACAACACCCCCTGCACCCTGCCTGATATAAATAGATGAACTCTGGTTTTGTCTGTCATACTATATCAAACTTAGTTTCACTAAGTTCTAGAAGAAGAGGTCGGCGAGGGCGCCACCCAGGAGTATGAAAGAAATGAAATAGATGAGGGGGCGGGAAAAAGGAACGCTGAATTCGGGTTTCCGCTGCCCTTTTTCCTTTGCTTTTTTGAGGATTGCGATCATCAAAAGCCCCTCGGCTGCGCCCGTTACAATACCCACGATGCCAATGACGGAAATAAAGTTCTGGAATCCAACAAGAAACAGGAACAAAGGAATACCAATAGTAATGATGATTGCCAAAGGGGTTGGAACCCCAAAATCATGCCTCAGCGCATTCTTCATATAATTAGCAATTACTAAGAAAGAAGAGGCTATGGCAAAAACACCCAGGAGCGCGCCCAGCCCTGCTATGCGTTCACCCAAAAACGGAATGAGGCCCGCAAAAGCGTCTTGGCTCGTGAGGAACCCTGACACTCCGACAACAAGCGCGGCGAACACGAAGCAAATGACAGCCGCGACAAGCGTTGCAACAACAATGACTTTTGCCAAGGAAACCTTGGAATTAGTATCTTTGATGAAACTCGCAACTTCAGGGATGGCTTCCCAGCCAATTAAGGCAAAGAAAATAACTCCGAAGGGCAAGAATGCGTATGACGCGTCAAAAAGCGCGAAGTTTTCCAGGCGCACGGCAGGAGCGGCAAAGAACGCAATAACCCCTATGGCCGCAAAGATCCCTATATTCAAAAGGAACTCTGCTTTTGCAATGAGCTGGCGGCCTTTTGCGACAAAAAGAGTGCCAAGCGCGACAAATAACAAGGTGTACACAGTATTGGAAAGGGGAAGGAGAGAAGAGAGGGAAATCTTAAGGAAGTTCCCTGCCAAGATTAAATAGGCGAGTATGGTTCCCACAAGCACGAATACCAACACAAGGGAAGCGAACAGCTTTCCCCATGTTCCGAGATAAATCTGGGCATATCCCACAAGGCGGTGCTTGCCCTCGGTTCTTAAACAAATCTCCCCGAAGAATAAATGCAGTAAAACAACTACAAAAGTGAGAACGATAAAATAAAAAATGCCGGGAATAACCCCGCTTTTTGCCACAACAAAAGGAATGCCGAATATCCCCGCCCCAATAATAGGGCCAACCATGGAAGAAACTGCTAGGATAAAACTTTTAACCATTAATCCTTAATCCTTAACTCTTAAGATGGGCGCTAAAGGCCCGCAACTGCTTTGCAAGGTTGCGCGCGCCTTCTAAGAAAGTACTGTGTTCGCCTTCGTTGATATAGTGGTCATCGAGCGCACAGTCAAGGCACGCAACCACTTCATCAACGGAACCTTGCGCCCGATTAATATACACCCTGGTTTCACGATCTGTATTCTTATTAGCTCCTTCAGCAAGATTCAGAAGAACAGAGTTCAAAGCCCTTCTCGTTTGATCTACTAAAGCATACTTCTCTTCCGGGGGGAATCTCTGGAGAAGCGCATTAAGCTTACTGCGAAAACTTCTTCCGTCTTTGTAGGCATTCCATTCCTGAAAGCGAAACCCAAAGTTCTCTTCGGTCGTCATGCACAGATGTCAAGGATTAAAGATTAAGGATTATAGGTTTATCTTATACACTCGGTATCCTTCCCGCGCCTTCTTTGAAACCTTTATTCCAATGTCTGACCCTTTCTTGGCGCTTGTTACCACTTCGTGGTCAATTTGCATGGAAACAATCTTTTGCTTAAAAGACTTGTCTCCCCCTTCAATACGAATAGTATCTCCCTTTTTCAAAACATCCTTGAGCCGAAGAGCCATCACTCCTATCTTGTCATAATAATGCTCAACCTTGCCAATGAGCTTGCCCTGAACTTGTCGAATGGGCTTGCCCTTGGGTTTTTTTGCGACAACAGCCTTTTTCTTTGGAGCAGCAGCTTTCTTCTTTGCCTTGGACCGCGCTTTTGTTTTTTTCTTTTTTATAGCCATAATTTATGCCTTCTTTTTCTTGCGACCTTTTGTGAACTTGTGGTTGTGATCTTTCTCCTGCTTTATCATTTTGATAAGCGCTTTCACGAGAGCTTCCGGGTTGCTGCTCCCAATGACTCTTTTGGGGCCTCGGTACCCTCCCTTGAGCAAGAAATCTATTTTGTCGGCAGTTCCGCCGCTTCCCTCTAAAACTCCAATGGGTTTTTTGTCTTCAAAAGCAATGGTGAACTCGTTCAAGGTTCCCATTCTTCCGCATATGGTAACCACCGCGTCTGCCGCCCTTGTGAGCAAAAGGTTCCTTCCCGCGTAACCAAAACCCGTGTACACGATCAAATCAAAAGCATCAGTAGGAAGGTGGTACACCTTAATATGTTCCTTTTCAGTTGTGGCAGGAGAAAACCCAAGAGAAACTCCTCCTACTTCCTTAGCTCCCACCGCAGACCAATAAGGAATGCCTGTGGTTGCTCCCGTGAGAAGAATGGCTCCTTGTTTTACTATTTGCCTTCCAACTTCTTTTGCGAGCTCTTTTGCGTTGGGGCTGCAAGGGTCTAAAGCCGCGGCTCCAGACACGCATATCTTATATCGCTTTGTGTAATCCATTTGTGGATTATAGCACAAAACACATAGTGCAGTATCTTTGTCATTTAAAAGAAAAGGCGATCGAAGCAAAGCTTCAACCGCCGAGTTCCTGTGAATTCAGACCCACAGGACAAGTCTTTCAGAGAAGAATGTTCTTGCCATTAGGCGTTGATGGCGCTCTCGTATCTTGTCTTCCCCGTCCCCGATAAAGCTGATGACGAATTTTTGGAATCTGGGCGACAATGGATAGCGCCTAACAGTTATCTCGGCCAAGCGAGGCAACATCTCGTCGGGGAATCGCCGTAAGCACAGCACATACGCCTGAGCGATATCTCTCCGAGAGCCCCCTTCATCTTCTTCGTAGGGCCACACTCTTTGTACCAATGTAATTACCTTGAGCTGGGCATTAAAAGGTAGCAAATCTATCCGCAAAACACCCAGCAATACCCTGCGAGACGTCTCGGCGAGAAACCTCTCCCACCACAGACTTTTGCGATATTGCGAACCCTGCTGGAGCACGCCCTTCCTCCAATGGATTTCATTGTTCGCGTTGTCATGGGGAAGGACAAGAATCTTGAACCCCCAGAGGAAATTAAAAGTACTCATCTGAGCTCCTTTGCCGATTGTGCCTCCCTAAAGAGACGAAGGGTGAGCCCTTATGATCACTACATTATTCTACAGTTTTTAGGCGTTTTGTCAACGCCCCCATCAAAAAACCAGCATTTCTGCTATTCTAATAATCTAAACTATGGTGTCCTCGGCAGGAATCGAACCTGCACCACCTCCTTCGGAGGGAAGTGTTGTATCCATTCAACTACGAGGACAACAAACTACATTTGCTCAAGAATCTTCACGAAAAGGCGCAAGGGAACTCCGGTTGCTCCTTTAGCAAGAAAGTCTCCATCAATGGAGGTCATGCGGGGCGCGATATCCAAGTGAACAAAAGGATACTGTTCGGTGAACTGCTTCAAGAACAGGGCTGCTGTTATGGCTCCTCCGTAGCGGCTCTTGCCCGTGTTATTCAGATCTCCGAATGTTCCCTTGATGTCTTCCTCATACTCTTCCCATAAAGGGAATGGCCATACATAATCCCCGCTTTCTTCTCCAAGCTCTCTGACTTTCTGCTCAAGCTTTTCGTTTGTGGCGAACAGAGCCGTGGCTCTCAAACCAAGGGCCGCGACAGCTGCTCCTGTAAGCGTTGCCGCGTCGACAATAAGTTTAGGATCGTAGCGCTTGGCGTACGTGAAAGCATCTGCCATGACCACTCTTCCTTCCGCGTCTGTGCTCAAGATCTCAACTGTCTTGCCCGACATCGTTTTTATAACGTCTCCTGGCCTGTAGCTTGAGCCTGAAGGCATATTTTCCGCGGCAGGGATCAGCCCGATCACGTTTTTCTTGATCTTGAGCTTGGCAGCAAGCACAAGCGCGTAAATGACCGCTGCTCCTCCCGACATATCCATGTGCATATCAAACATTGCCTGTTCGGGTTTTAAATTAATGCCACCCGAATCAAAGGTAATGCCTTTCCCCACAAGAACAATGGGCCGCTCTTTTGCTCCTGCTCCTTTGTGCTCAAGGATAATGAATTTTGGTTCTTCCAAAGATCCTTTTGAAACTCCGAGCAATCCACCCATTTTAAGTTCTTGTATTTCTTTTAATCCCAGAACTTGGACCCGCGTACTTGTCCCTTTCGCGGCAGCAACCGCGGCTTTCGCAAGAAGCTGGGGAGTCATTTCTCCCCCAGGAATATTTGAAAGAGTGCGTGTTTCGTTGACCCCTTGGCCGATCATCTTTCCCCTTTCCAATCCTTGCTTTCCTTCTTTGCTCACCTTTCCCAGCACCACGATCTCTTCCATGTCATTCCATCCTTCTTTGGGAACATTCTTGTATTTCACGAACTCATAGTTTGCCATTTCAAAATTCATGGCAAGAACTTCTCCCAAATCCCCTTCCTTTAGCTTACTATTGGGAAATGCAAAATCACCCAACGAAACAGCCAACGAGCGTATCTTCTGGCTTTTCGCGAACACAATAACTTTTCTCGAAAGCAAGACAAGCTTGCGCCTTGTCATTCCCTTTGCTTCTCCCGCCCCCAAACAAATAGTGCTCCTCCCTGATTCCAGGCGCAGGAGATAGCTTTCTTTTTCTTGGGTTACGCGCAAAGACGCGGTTTTTTTATCGAGTTCGCTCACTGAGCGCACGAACCTGTAGTTCATTTCGAAACGAGCACGGCTTCTTTTTTAGGCTCCACCTTTGCTTGCTTTTTTTGGCTGTCTGCGAAAACTTTGGTATAGAGTTCCGCGATGAGTTCCTGCTGTTTTTTGATATCAAAAAACTCGCGGCGAATCCGCTCCTTTTCCCTGCGCACATGCACTCGCAAGCTTTTTGAAAGCCCTGATTTTGTCATACGTGTTGAGAAGCGTGATTCTCATTACAAAAGATACCTTACCACGAAAACTCTTCTTTTACAACCTGCCTATCATCCCAGGGTATTTTCTTGCCTGCTTGCGCAATAGAATCTTCAGAACCCTTGCCCGTGATAACCACTGTATCTCCAGGCTGTGCCGCGCGCAGTGCTTTTCGTATGGCCTCTCTTCTATCTAATATTTTCTCTGCTCTTTCTCCTGCTCCCTGAGCCACCTCTTCAATGATTTTCATTGGGTCTTCCCCATACGGATCCTCGTTGGTAACAATGATTTTGTTGCAGTATTTTGCCGCAATTCCTCCGAGCACCGGCCGCTTCCATTTGTCTCTTCCTCCTCCTGCTGCTCCCAAAACACAGACTGCGGGCTTCAGGGCCTGGTACACTTTTTCCAAGGCTGCTGGAGTAAATGCGTAATCAACCACGACGCGGAAAGGCTCCCTAACAACAACCTCCATTCTCCCAGGAACTCCCTCCATGCTCTCCAAGGCTTTTTTGCAAACTTCAAAAGGAATGCCATATGCTTTCGCAGTCGCGATCGCAGCCAGGGCATTCATAATATTGAACTCCCCCAAAAGCTTTAAGTGAAGGTCTATGGCTTTTGCGTCGGCCAAAGAGTAGCGGAGCGTTTCTTTCGCGGGAAGCTTAAGGAAGTACGCGGCGTTTTCGTCGTCTGCGTTAATAACGTGAACGCGCTTTGCAACCCGAAAGAGTTTTCCTTTTGCTTCGCGGTACTTTTCAAAAGAACCGTGGCGCTCAATGTGTTCGGGACTCAGGTTTGTAAAGACTGCCGCGTCAAAGCGAATGAACCTGTGGCGGTGCTGCAGAATGCCTTCTGAAGTAACTTCTAAAACAACGTGCGTGCACCCCACGTCTTTCGCGTTGCGCAGGAACTTTTGAACGGTAAAGCGGCCAGGCATGGTCATTTTCCTTTTGTTTGGCCACTCCTTGTCTAAAATCTGGAAGCGTATGGAAGACAAAGACGATGCTTTAAAACCAGCTTCCCTAAAAATCCTCGAGAGCATGTCTACGGTGGTTGACTTTCCGTTGGTACCCGTAACTCCGATAACTGCAAGGTTTTTTGAGGGGAATCTGAACCAAAGAAAACCCAGCAATGCCCACAGAAAATGGTACCAGCTTAAAACAAACCCTGGAGTGATTTTTCGTAAAAGGTCCAGCATGTATTTTACCTTAGCAAATAAAAACCTCCCCCAAAAGAGTGAGCTGAAAAAACGGAAAGGCGGACTTACTCACCATCATAGTTTTTGCCCGGTGATTGGGTCCGCCTTAGAAGCACTGACGAAGGGTGTGGAGGGGGTTCCATCCTTCGCTGGTTCTGCTAAAAGAACTGGGAACTCTAGTTAGTTATGTATAGGCGCTTTATTGGTGGTTGTCAAGGAAAATAAAACGGAGCGGAGAGCAGTTGGGGTCACTTTCCAACTACTCTCGCGCTCCTGTGCGCGGGAACGAGACCGGGGGTAGATCTAGCGGGTAGGTCTCAGTCCCGCAGGAACCGGCTTCAGGCAGCTTGAGCGCGTAGGCCAGCGCCGGTCGGGATTTTCCTCGACAGGCACCGTTGAGTCGTTCCTTTCGTACCGTTTGCGGCGTGTCGATGTCCGTGTGTCGCTGAGTTCACCTGGTACCGATGTTGGACTAGTCGACCCTGATCTGTGCTCGTCATGAGGGTCATGGTCCCAGCAGGGGCGCCGTGACCGGGTCGGAGTCCGAAAAACGCGTTCGTCGCCATCGTGTAGAAGAATGGCTCTACGACTTTGTATGGAACGAGGAGTATGGCCTGGGTTCGGTGAACGAACCCCTGCATCCCTCCTTCGTGTCCGCCGAGCCTGGCCGCGATCGTGTCTCCGATCGCGAGGATGCCGCGAGTTGTCACGTTGACGATGGCCGTCACGAGTGCGACGGCCACGAATGCAATGACGGCAAGCGCCGTCACTAGTCGGGCCGAGTACTTCATAGCCAGCCTCCTCTTGAACCAGATCCCTTATGAGCAAACTCTCTCACGCGAGAGAGCACCCTCTTACCTCTTTCGAGGAAAAAGTTTCTTCATTATACAAGGAGCTTGCCGCCTGTCAAGCAAACAAATAAAAAAGGGCGGGGAGTATCACACTCTCCGCCCAGGTGGGGGTAAACCTCTGTCAGTATGACGCCTAAGGTGCTGCACGTCTGGGGCCGGGACTTGCGGCCCCTGAACGACTGTCGCGTCGTTCTTTTTGTACTTCTCCTTTAAAGCGTGGAGTTGCTGGGCGAGCGCGAGGCGCTGCGCGGGCTTCAAACGTGAGAAGCCTGGGCCATCGGTATAGCCGCCAGCTGCCTCAAGCGCCGCCCATGCGTTGATTTCCTTCCTGAACTCGCGGTCGATGTGTTCGATCATCTGATCGACGATCTGCATATCGATCCTCACCCGGCACAACGGGTCAGGCATCCATTCGTAGGCCTGTCCAGACTCCATCGCCTGGAACCAGCGTTCGAGAAGCTCTCGTGCCTCTTGGACTATCGGCGGCAGTCGCTCATATTCTTCAGCTGCCCATTCGTATGCCATTAGGGCAACATCGGGAACAACGGCTCGATAGTCCGCCTGATCTGATCTGGGCAAATCCTAGTGGGGTTTAGGCGGCGTCTTGGGTCTGGTCTTGTCCTCGGGGTCGTCGTTGGGACGGTACGGACCGGTTCTGCCGCCCGGACCCGGATTGCGGTGACCTGATATTTCTTGCCAACGTCGTACTGCATCATCGACCTCCTCACGAGACATGCCTTCCTCGGCCTGCTCGTCAACTGGAGCAACTTCTTCCAAGACCGCCTCGGCTGCGCGGTTGTTCCCGATCGAGAGCAATGCCTGGTAGATCTTCGACTTGATGACGAGTCCCAGGTCTGCGTTTGAGCCCTGCGAAGTGTATATGCTCACACGCTCCCGCAAGAGCCAAAGCTCGTCCTCAGTGAAGTTGATACCAATGGGGTACGAGTCGTTCGAAAGCGCCTCGAGAATGGCTGTGCCTATCTTGAGGCACGTGTCCTTGCCAGGGCCCAACACGCCAGATTCCATGATCCCGGCAACCGCCTGGCTGGGCGCCAGCGTGTGCTCAATACAGATCAGTTCCGCCAACTCGAGCTCGACACTTCGGGACAGTTCCTCTGTCATGGCACGCCTTAACCCCCTTTCCCTTAAGTACTTGCCTCTCCAATAGAGTTTCTCCAGTATACGAGGCAGAGATAGAGTGTCAAGCGCTACCTTCTTACAAGCTTAAGAGCTTCCCGTAGCCTCTGCTGTTGATTCACAATTTCGCTCCCAACCCTTGAAAGCGCGTCTTTTGCTTTTGTTCTGGGAAATCCTAAAGCAACCATTGCGTCAACAAGTTCTTTGTCTTTTGGTTCTTCTTTGGGTTCGGGTATTTTAAGCTTTCCCGTTAACTCCAAAAGTATCTTCTTTATCTTTTTGGGCCCCAACCCATGAATTCCTTGAAAAAAGGTTTCATCACCTTCTTCCAGGGCTTTTTTCAATTGGTCGGGATCTCCCAAAGAAGCAATGTTCATTGCTGCCCTTGGCCCAATACCGGAGATACCTCGCACTAGCTCAAAAACCTGGAGAGAGGGCAGGCTTCCTACTCCAAAGAGCTCCAGCGTTTCATCTCTTTTTATCTGGAGGGAGCAGAAAAATTCTGTCTCAGCGCCAACCTCAAGCGCTTCAAGGGTTTTCTTCGCGAGAAAAACTTTGTACCCTACATTATTCGCTTGGAGTATGATAGAGTCAGAAGTCTTGGCAAGAACCGAGCCTTTAAGGTATGAGATCATAGTTACTCTACTATAATGCAGTTTCAACTAGTTTCCAACTTTAAGCCCAAGGGCGACCAGCCCCAGGCAATAGCAAAGCTGGTCAAGAACACGGAGGCCGGTGAGAAACACCAAGTGCTTTTGGGCGTTACCGGTTCTGGGAAAACATTCACCATGTCAAACGTTATTGCTAAAACCCAGAGACCCACGCTCGTTATTTCTCCCAATAAAACCCTCGCGGCGCAATTGTATCAAGAATTCAAGGAATTCTTCCCGCGCAACGCCGTGCACTACTTTGTTTCATACTATGACTATTACCAGCCCGAAGCCTATATCCCCCAGACTGATACATATATAGAGAAGGACGCGAAGGTCAACGAAACCTTAGACCGCATGCGCCACGAGGCTGCGCAAGACGTCCTCTCAAGAAAAGACTGCATTGTGGTTGCTTCGGTTTCGTGCATTTACAACATTGGGAGCCCTGAAGAATACCAAAAGGTTTCTTTGGAAATTAAGCAGGGCCAGGAAATGGCGAGAAGAGATTTCTTGAGTCTTATCACCAGCCTGCAGTACCAGAGGAATGACATTGATTTTAAACCCGGAACATTCAGGGTGCGCGGGAACGTAGTTGAGATTTTCTTGGTAACAGGCAAGGAGCTGGCAAAGATAGAGTTTAAAGGAGATACCATAGAAAGCATTTCACTTTCAAAAGATTCCCTCGATCCCACATACCAGCCACTCCACACCAAATACGTGATCTACCCGGCAAAGTTCTGGGTCACTCCGCAAAAGAAACTCCTCATCGCAATGGAAAACATACGCCTCGAACTACAGGAGAGATTGGGCGTTCTGAAAAAACAGAAAAAACTTCTTGAAGCTCAGCGCCTGGAACGGCGAACGAACTTTGATCTTGAAATGATGGCGGAATCCGGATACTGCCACGGCATTGAAAACTATTCAAGGCACTTGGAATTCAGGAAAGCAGGAGATCCCCCGTTCACGCTTATAGACTATTTCCCTGAAAACCGACTGGTATTTGTTGACGAGTCGCACCAAACCATTTCCCAGTTGGGGGCAATGTCTATCCAAGACAAAGCAAGGAAACGGGTGCTCATGGACCACGGGTTTAGATTGCCCTCTGCGGTAGACAACCGGCCGCTCACCTATGAAGAGTTTGAGGAACGAACTCCGCAGAAAATCTATGTTTCAGCAACCCCTGGTTTTGAGGAAAAGCAAAAAGCAGGAAAACAAAACATCGTAACCCAGCTTATTCGGCCAACCGGATTGCTCGAACCTTCTATTGAAATACGCCCAACAAAGAACCAGGTTAAAGATCTGATCAAGGAAATACACAGAAGAATAGAAAAGAAACAGCGAGTTCTTGCCCTTACCCTGACCAAAAGGCTCGCGGAAGAACTTTCAGACTTCCTTCTCAAAGAAGGGATCTCTTCCCAATGGCTGCATTCTGAAGTGAAAACCCTGGAACGGCCGGAAATCCTCAAGGGGCTGCGGGAAGGAAAGTATGACGTGCTCGTTGGCATAAACCTTTTGCGAGAAGGGCTCGATCTTCCCGAGGTTGCTTTGGTTGCGATCCTCGACGCAGACAAAGAAGGATTCTTGAGGTCTGAAACAACGTTCGTTCAAATAATGGGGAGAGCTTCAAGGCATCCTGAAGGCCACGTTATTTTATATGGAGACACCATAACTGGATCTATGAGAGCTGCCATGGCTGAAGTTGAAAAAAGAAGGAGGGTTCAGGAAAACTTTAACACGCTCCACCGCATAACCCCTCAGGCCATCATTAAACCCATTCGCGCCTGGGCTTTTGGCGAAAAGGAAAAAGAGATCGGAGCGGAATTCTCGCAGATCCAAGACCGCAAGCTTCTTGAGCAAGAAATGAAACAGGCTGCCGCGAATTTGGATTTTGAGAGGGCTGCAGAACTCAGAGACTTGATCCTTCGACTCCGCTCAGGATCAAACCCTGAGCCGCGTCGAAGGGCTTGATAAAATCCCTCAAGAATGCTACATAAAGAGATATGCCTATAACAAGCTCAGCCAAAAAAGCCCTGAGGCAAGGGCTGAAAAAGAGAATACAAAATACGAAGGTGAAAAAAGCAAGCCGGGCGCTTCTCAAGAAGTTCCGGGCTTTGGTCTTGCAAAAAGACAAAAGCGGGGCAAAAGATCTTTTGCCTTCTTTGCAAAAAGCCTTGGATAAGGCTGCTAAAACAGGGACTCTAAAAAAGAACACAGCTTCAAGGCTGAAATCTCGAGTCGCAAAAAGTTTAGCCTCGCTCTCATAAACTCGCGACAAGCGAGAACAAAGCAAGATTGGGCTCCATTGCGCCTGTTTTCATTGCAAGATCTGTTTCCCAAACTTTTTCATGAATGGAAAGGGTTCCTTGTGTTCTCGCATACCAGGAAAGCATGGAAAGGATATAGAAAGGAGACTCTCCTTTCTCAAGGTGTGAAAGTAAAAGCTCCAAAGCTTTTCTTTTGTTCCCCCGCTTAATCGTATCAATGGTAAGAAAAATATCTGTTTCCAAAGGTTCTTTCAAAAGAAGATTCGCGTGCTCCAGACTTAAAGAAGAGTTGTTCGTTTTTGCGAAAGCCGCGAGCTTTTTTATTTCGTTAGCAAGGGCGAACAGATCATTCTTGTGGAGCCGCACGAGCTTATCAACCACTCCTTCTCCCGGCTTAACTTTGTAGGCAAGAAATTCCTTTGCAATCCATGTTTTCAAAGAAGAGGTAAATAGGGGTAAGAACTCCTGGGTTTTTGCGTGCTCCTTAAGAAAACCAAAGAACGGATCTTTGGTTTTTAGTTCGCCTTCAAAGAACACAATAATATCTTGGGTTTCCAGGAAAAACTTCTGCCACTCTCTGAGTTTGTCTAACAATTCTTTGTTCTGAAAAAGATTTTTCAAAACAACGAGTTTTTTGGTCTGAAAAAGAGATCGGGTTTTGAGTTCGGTTTCGAGCAATGAAAAAACTGCGTCTTGGCAGTCGATAACTCTTGAATGAATACTCTCTTTGTGGAGCGTCTGGTAGTGGCTCCTCAACTCCTTGAGTTTTTGCAAAGAACGGTACGTATCCGCTCCGTACAAGAAGATGAGCATTATACCAGAATGGCCTTGATCTTGCTGACTATTTCTCCAGGAGTGAAGTGCGCTTTTATCAAGAAATCGGTGGCGCCCAGCTTCAGGGCTTTCTCAACTTCCTCTTGTTGGCCAAGATTGGAAAGAATGAGCACAGGTATCCCAGCTGTTTCGGGATTACTCTTGGCGCGGCTGAGAATTTCAAAGCCGTCCAAACCCGGGAGAATGAGATCCAAAAGCGCAAGGTCTGGCTTCTCTTCCTGGAGCTTTTTCAAGCCAGCTTCCCCGTCAATGCCTTCGATCACCTCATACCCTTCTTTGAGGAGCTTTTGCGAAAGAAGCTCGCGCAAGAACTTATCGTCTTCAATGATGAGAATTTTCGCCATGGTGATTATTTTATCTGAAGTTTGAACGAAAACGTCGTTCCTTCGTTCTCTTTTGATACAAAGCTCATAGTTCCTCCGTGAGCTTCCACAATGTTTTTCGCAAGATAGAGGCCAAGCCCCGTGCCCTCAGGCTCTTTGGCCCTCGCGTTGCTTGCCCGGAAAAACTTTTCGAACACGCGCTTTTGCTCGCTCTCAGGGATTCCCATACCCTGGTCGCGAACCTTAACCTCTACCCCCTTTGTATCATATACAAGGCTTATTGTCACCCGCCCGCCTGCGGGGCTGTACTTCAAAGCGTTGTCTACAAGATTCTGAATAGCAAGTTCCATTTTTTCCTTATCAAGCAAAAGCAAGGGCGGCGGGTTCTGAGGAAGTTCCAAAACCACTTCAACCTTCTTTCTTGCTGCCGCGGGTTTGTACGCTTCCACCATGACAAGTAAAAGATCCGTGATCTGGGAAAGTTCCCGGTGGAACAAATATCTTCCTTCTTCTATTCTCGTAACATTCAAAAGGTCATTCACCAGGCGGATCATGCGCTCATTGGAAAGAACGGTTTTTTCCAGCACTGACCTTTGCTGGGCTGACAGCTTTCCCATGTCTTCGTCTTTCAACACATCCAAAGCCCACTTGATGTCAGAAAGAGGAGCCCGGAGCTGGTGCGCGACAAGAGACACGAATTCGGTCTTCAATCGCTCGATCTGTTTTTCCCTTTCTTGGGCGTGTTCAAGCCTCTCGATCATGTCGTTCAGCCCCTGCCCGAACTCTCGTATTTCTTTTGGAGCTCCGAGCTTCATGCGCACCGTGAAGTCTCCCTCGCCTACCTTGTGGATCACTTTACGGTAGTCCTTCAGGGGCTGGAGCACTCCTCTGGTGATAAGGAACACCAATAAGATAACTGCTTCAACGTTGGCTATGGCAACCATGAGCAGAGGCACGGTTTGTTCTTTTTCCACCGCAAAGAACACGGCGAGAAACCCCGCGAGAACCAAAAGCAGGACAATGATGCCGACAATGGTGTTAATGGATAGTCTCATTTGTTTTTGAAGGGGAAAAGCGCACCCCAATTCTCTCCCGTGCTTACGTCAACGGTCAAGGGAACCTCGAGAGGGAATGCTTTCTCCATGATCTCCCGTATCTCTTCTAAAGTTTTTTGCATTGTACCATTTGGAACTTCAAACAACAATTCGTCGTGTATTTGTAAGATCATGCGGGCCTTCTGTTCTGGAATTGCTTCGTACGCGGCAACCATTGCCGTTTTCATGATATCAGCTGCTGTCCCTTGAATGGGATGATTGATGGCTGCGCGCTCTGCCGCTGCTTTCAAAACAGGGGTTTCTGAAGTTATGTCTGGTATGTATCTTTTCCTCCCCAGCAATGTTTCAACATACCCGTGTTCTTCCGCGAATTGAATAGTGTCTTCCATATAGTCTGCTATTTTGGGGAAGCGCAGAAAATAGTTCTCAATGAACATCTCGGCCTCCTCAAGCGGTATATGTGCTGATCGCGCAAACCCCCGCGCTCCCATGCCGTACAAAACCCCGAAGTTCAGGGCTTTTGCCCGGTACCTCATGTCGGGCTTCACGTCTTTCACGGGGATCCCAAAAACCTCGGAAGCCGTCATGGTATGGATGTCTTTTTTGTCCCGGAAGAACTCCTGCATTTTTTCTTCTTTCGCAATATGCGAAGCAACCCGAAGCTCGATCTGGGAATAGTCAAAAGAACAAAGGGTAAATCCTTTTCCCGCGACAAATCCTTTTCTCACTTTCTTTCCCCATTCCCCCAGCACAGGAATATTCTGGAGATTGGGGCTCGAGGAAGAAAGACGGCCTGTGGCAGCCCCGAACTGATCGAAGTACGCGTGGATCCTTGCTTGCTTGTCTGCGAGAAGAGGCAAGGGCTCAAGATATGTGTTCTGGAGTTTGGCAAGTTCCCGATACTGCAATACCTCTTTAATAATGGGGTGGAGCTGTTCCAGCTTTTCGAGTTCTGGAGAGGCAGTAGAAAGCGTTCCTCCTGGGGTCTTGCGTATCCCTTTTTTTGAGATACCGAGGGTTTCGAACAGCACAATGGAAAGCTGGCGCGGAGAGTTAATATTAAAAGAACTGCCTGCGAGCTTCGCAATGCGTCCTTCCAGGATTTTCAGCGTCTTGCCGATTTCTTTTGACAAGCCGGAAAAATAGGGAGCATCTACTTTAATGCCCAGCCTCTCCATATTCTCCAGAACAGGTATCAGGCGCTTCTCCAGCTCATATACTTCTTTTGAAAATAACTCTTCTTTAAAGGAACGCTCAATGCGCTCCATGCGGCTTTCAACCTCAAGGGGTTGCTGTTTTTGAGAAGTTTCGGAAATGCCTCCCAATCCTTCAAGCCTTGGAACAAGGCTGCGGAAACCGTACGAGTTCAGCAGCTCAAGAACTGCTTCTTTTTGGAATGTCTGCCAGGCCAGGTCTTCAAGCTTGAAGGCTACTGGCGCGTTTTGATCTATGGTCACGAGTTCTTTACATAAGAACGCCTGGTCTTTTGATTTTCGCAGTACTTCTTTGAGTTTTGGTTTGAGCGAGTTTGCTTTTTCTGTGTTTGCCTCAAGCTCTTTGTATAGATTCTCGAGGCTCTGGAATGTGCTCACGAGCTCTGTCGCGGTTTTCTCTCCTACCCCGGAAACGCCCGGGATGTTGTCTGAAGGGTCGCCTCGCAAAGCTTTGTAGTCTATGACCTGCGAAGGGGCGAGCCCAGAGAAGCGCTCTTTCACTTTCGCTTCGTCGTACAGCACTGTGTCTTGCAGCCCCTTGCGCAGGGAATACACTTTTACGCGCTCTTCTACCAGCTGGAGCATATCCATGTCTCCAGTGAGAATGATAGTTTCCAAAGGAGGATGCACCTGTTTCTGGCTGGTTTTCTTTGCCATGGCCCCCAAAAAGTCATCAGCCTCGAATCCTTCTTTTTCAAAAGAAGGGATGTGGAAGGCAGTCAAAAACTCCTTGACCTTGGGAATTTGGTCGTACAATTCTTGGCTGGCCTTTACCCTCTTTGCCTTGTACTGCGCGTATTTCTTTTCTCTTAGCGTTGGCCCTGGAGCGTCAAAACAGGCCGCGACATAATCCGGCCGTAGATCTTTCAGGGATTTGAAAAGCACGAGCAAAAATCCATACACCGCGTTCACGAGCTCCCCTTTGGAGTTCGAAAGCTCGGGTAGCGCATGAAACGCCCGGTGTATCAAGGAGTTGGCGTCAATAAGAAGCAAGAGTTTTTTCTCTTTTGGCATAGCTCTATATTACTCCATGAGAAAAAGCAATGCGAATACTGTCCTTTGGGAGTATGCGCCTGACCTGATCTCCCCACTCAATAAGTATAATTGCCCTGGGGTTCTTGAGTATTTCTTTCCAGCCCAGATCTAAAAGTTCCTTTGGTTTGTGGATCCTATAGCAGTCAATATGATAGAAAAGCTTGTATCTTGTATCCCGTATCTTGTATGGTTTCACGATTACGAACGTGGGACTTGTAACATTCTGCTTAATCCCCAATCCTTTTGCAAACCCCTGCGAGAACGTGGTTTTGCCGCTTCCAAGGTCTCCTTCTAGGCTCACAACCGCCGCGTGCTTCCCAATAGGAAACTTCAGGATGCTTTTTGCGATCTTGCTGCCAAGCGCCTGTGTTGCACGAGGAGAATTTGAAACGAACGTTGACTTTTTCATGCAAAATAGATAGGGTGAAGTAATTATATGCAAGGCGAAAAGAGAGAAAAGACGTTTACGGTTTCTTTGAAGGGGTTGGCCCCTTTTGTCTCTGCCATTCGGTATGAAAAAAGCCAGAAAGACGTGAAATTGTTCATCACGCTGGCAAAAGAAACCCGCCCTGCTGTCATTGTAGAAGATAAGAGCCTGGGGGGAAAGCTGTCTGACAAGATGTTCCAAAATCTTGAATACCACCAAGCTTCATCTTTGTATATAAGCAAGCTGGCTCCTCAAGACTTCAAGGAATGCGGCGCGCAAGAAGCAGACCTCAGGAACTGCCTGGCAGATTTAAAGAACTCCATGCTCGACTTTTCTTTTCTCCTCCTGGCTCAATCCCCCTCTGCCCCAACTCCCAAAGGATTTTTGTGGACACAGCAGCAAGGCCTGAAAGAAAAGATCTCTCAAGGCTTTCCGAGCCAAACCAAAGAAAACTGGGTTGTGGTACAGGCGCAAGGAAGCTTGGAACAAACGCAGCAAACCATTCTTTCTTTGCTCGAGCGCGTATGACGGATATCGTAATTGAAAAAGGCTCAGGCGGCCTCGTAACTCTGCAAAGCTTGGGCAAGGAGGTTCGGGAACAAGAGACTCAGGACATTACCAAGCTTGCCGCAGCCCTTCTGGGCGGAGCAGTTCAGCTCGACGCCTCTGATATTCACATCGAGCCGCAAAAAGAGCAGAGCCAGGTTCGGCTGCGCATTGACGGCATGCTGCAAGACGCCTTTTCGCTTCCCAAAACCCTTTCACAAAACCTGCTCTCCCGCATCAAGCTGACTGCCGGGCTCAAGTTGAACGTGGAAGATCGGCCCCAAGACGGCAGGTTTTCTCTTCTCCCCAAAGACGGAACCCCTATTGAGGTCCGGGCCGCGACCCTTCCCGCGGAATACGGAGAGTCCTTGGTGTTGCGCATTCTCAACCCGAAACGCTTGCCCGAGCTCAAAAACCTGGGACTGCGGGAAAACCTGCTTCTCCTCTTCGAAAAAGAAATTAAAAAACCGAACGGCATGATCGTGGTTACCGGCCCCACGGGCTCGGGAAAAACAACCACCCTCTACGCCTTTTTGCGCGAGGTGACAAAACCGGAATTGAAGGTCGTTACTATTGAAGATCCTATTGAATACCACCTGCAGGGAGTTTCTCAAACTCAGGTTGACGAAGAGAAAGGATACGACTTTGCTTCTGGGCTGAAGGCTATAGTGCGCCAAGACCCCGACGTTATACTCGTGGGGGAAATGAGGGACAAAGAAACCGTGGACATCGCGCTCCAAGCCTCTCTCACCGGGCACTTGGTGTTTTCCACGCTTCACGCAAACGACGCCGTGGGAACGATCGCCAGGCTTACCAGCCTTGAGGCAAAGATCGAAACCGTTGCCTCGGCCCTCAACCTTATTATTGCCCAGAGGCTTGTGCGACAAGTCTGCCAAAAATGCAAAACCATGGAGAGCGCAGCGGAAAGCGAACGGGCCACAATAGAAAAAGCCCTGGGCGGGCTTCCCGAAAATCTACGGCCAAAGCTTCCCAAAAAACTGGAGCTGGTAAAAGCAAGGGGGTGCTCGGCCTGCAACTCCACTGGGTACAAAGGCAGGGTTGGGATATTTGAGGCACTGGTGGTTGACGAGAAAACCGAGGAGTTCGTTCTAAAATCTCCCTCCACTGTTTCGCTGCGCGCCTTTGCTCTTGAAAAAGGAATGGTAGAGATGTATCAAGATGGAATACTGAAAGTATTGGCAGGAATAACCACCCTAGAAGAACTGCAGCGGGTTGCTGCAACGCGGTAGAGGGAAGAATCACGACTTCTTGGGTTGGGGACCAAATTTGGTTATGCAACGCAAATTGAGGATTGCGTCGGGGAATAGCTCAGCACGACCCGTGCTACCCGCCGAACAGCAGTCCCAGAGGTCCCCAACCCAAACAGTTGTGAAACTTCTCGAATCCTATACTATATAATACAATAAAATGATTGTCAAGACCTCTTTGGTGCAGCAGGCAAACGAAGAAATCCTCGACAAAAACCTCAGGCCTTCTTCATGGAGCGAGTTTTTGGGCCAAGAAAAGCTCAAAGAAAGCTTGGGTGTCATTATTCAGGCCTCAAAGATGCGGAACGAGAGCCTGGAACATTTGTTGTTTTACGGAAACTCGGGCCTTGGCAAAACTTCCCTTGCCCAGGTTGTGGCGACCGAAATGGGGGTTCCCCTGCACCGGACTTCTGGCCCCGCCCTTAAAATGGCAGGAGACATTGCTTCGGTGCTCACCAACCTGCAGGACAAAGACATTCTATTTATTGACGAGGTTCACCGAGTGCCGCGCCAAGTGCTCGAAACCCTGTACTCTGCTATGGAAGATTTCGCGCTCCACCTTGTTTTGGGCAAAGGGCCTTTGGCTCGGACCATGGAATTCCCGCTGCCTTCGTTCACTATTATTGGAGCCACGACCAAAATGGGGCTCTTGCCCAGCCCCTTTCGGAACCGCTTCGGCGCCACCTTTCACATTGACTTTTACCAAACGGCTGATATCGAAAACATCTTAAGGCGCTCTGCAAAAATCCTAAAAGTGGAGCTTGAGGAGCAGGCTCTTTCGATGCTCGCAGGCCGTTCGCGGTTCACTCCCCGCGTCGCCAACAGGATACTGAAGCGCGTGCGCGACTTCGCAGCCGTGCACGGAAAAGAATCCGTAACGCGGGAAGTTGCCCTGGCCGCGTTAGATTTTCTCGAAATAGACGAACTGGGCCTCGAAAAAGAAGACCGGAATATTTTGAAGGCGCTCATAACCCGATTCTCGGGCGGGCCCGTTGGTATTGAAGCTCTTGCCTCGGCAGTTCAAGAAGAGGAAGACACGCTCCTTGACCTGTACGAACCCTACCTTTCGCAGATCGGATTCATCGACCGTACCCCCCGCGGCAGGATTGCGACAGCCAAAGCCTACGCACATCTCGGTATTGCAAAGTCTCCGAATAATTTGGTATAAATAACTGCCATGTCAGGACATTCTCACGCACGAACCGTAAAACATAAGAAGGAAGCCTCGGCCGCGCAGCGAAGCAAGGCTTTTTCCAAGGTCTCAAGAGAGATCATGGTCGCGGTGAAAGAAGGGGGGAACGATCCTGCTATTAACTCGAAACTTCGAAGCGCCATTGAAGCAGCGCGCTCTTTCAATATGCCCACGGAAAACATTGAGCGAGCCATATCAAAGGCCGCGGGAGGGGGCGAGGCAGGAGACCTCCAAGAAATCCTTTTGGAGGCCTATGGGCCTGGCGGCATCGCGCTCCTCATCAAGGGGATCACCGACAACAAAAACAGAATGCTGGGCGAGGTAAAGCAGATGCTCGCTCAACACCAGGGCAAAATGGTGGAAGGAGGAGCAGTGCGCTGGATGTTCGACCAAAAAGGCGCGATAACCCTGGACCCAAAAGGAGCGAACAAAGAAGAGCTCGAACTTAAAGCGATAGAAGCTGGCGCCCAAGACCTCTACTGGCGGGAAGACGGCTGGCTCGATATCTTCACCCTGCCCCAAGAACTAGAGCAGGTCAAAGCAAAGCTTGAGGCTCAAGGGCTTGCTCTAGAAGCTGCTTCTCTCGACTGGGTTCCCAAAGAACACGTTGAGACCTCTCAAGAAACAAAGACTGCCGCGGAAAAACTCTTCTCAGCACTCGACGAACACGACGACGTTCAAGACATCTACTCTAACATCTCGGCCTAGACATGATCATTTTGGGTATAGATCCTGGAACAGCCACCACGGGCTTTGGCCTTATAGAAAAGTTGGACACAAAAAGAACTCTTAGGTGCATTGCCTACGGCTGCGTTGAAACCCCAAAAACAAAGAGTGCGGAACAGCGGCTCTTGATGCTGGAAAAAGAAATACTTGGCATCCTTAAAACATACAAACCCAACATGCTCGCCATTGAGCGGCTTTTCTTTTTCAAGAACCTTAAAAGCGCGCTCCCTGTAAGCGAAGCGCGAGGAGTAGTCTTGTTGTGCGCAGCCAAGAAGAAACTGCCTATTGTTGAATTCCCGCCCTTGCAGGCAAAGATGGCTATAACAGGGTACGGAAGGGCAGACAAAAAACAAATGCAGGCAATGGTGCAAAAGATATTGGCGCTTCCGGAAATCCCAAAACCCGACGACGCCGCAGACGCTTTGGCAGTGGCCATTGCCTGCACTCTTTTAAAGAAATTCTAGCCCACTCGCGCAAAACGCCGCGGGCCAACCTGCACCACCATTCCTTTTTTGAGAAGGATTTTTTTGTTCCAATTCTTCTGCACTTCTCCCGCAATTTTCACGCCTCCTTGCTCAACCAACCTGCGCGCCTCGCCCTTGGAAGAAGCCAGGGAAAGTTGAACGAGCAGTTCAGTAAGTTCAATCTCTTTTCCCGAAATGTTCACTTCGGGAATGTCTGTTGGCAGTTCTTTTCCCTTGAACACTTTCTCGAACTCCTCTTTCGCGGCAGCCGCGGCTTTTTCTCCGTGATACAAGGTCGTAATAGTTTGCGCGAGTTTTGCCTTGAGGTCGCGAGGCGATAACTGCTGCTGCAAGGCCTGTGCCTCTTCTTTTGAAATATCCGTGCACAGCTCAAAGTACTGGGACATCAACTCATCTCTTACAGCCATGATCTTCCCATGCATTTCCTTTGCGCTATCTAAAAGATTAATTGTGTTCCCAAGCGACTTGCTCATCTTTCGCCCGTCTGGACCCAAAAGAAGGGGGGTAGTTAACACGTACTTTTCTCTGTTGTGGTATGCGCGCTGGAGTTCTCTCCCAATGAGCATATTAAAGGTCTGATCCGTCCCGCCAACCTCAAGGTCTACATCCAAAGCTACAGAATCATATCCCTGCAAAAGCGGGTACCATACCTCGCTCATCCACACCGGCTGTCCTCTCTTTTTGCGCTCTTGAAACATGTCTCGCTCCCACAACTGAGCTACCGTAACGTGAGAAGCGAGCCGTTGCGTTTCTTGAATGGACATTCTTTCCAGCCACGTATGGTTTTTCGCAATGCGCAGGCGCTTCATATCCAAGATGAGCCCGGCCTGCTTGCGGTACGTGCGAATATTCTCTTTCACCTCTTTTTCGGAAAGCGGTTCTCGAGCCTTGTCTCTTCCAGAAGGGTCCCCGATGCGAGCGGTAAATGTTCCAAAGAGCAGGATAACCTCGTGCCCCAAGTCCTGAAACTGCCGAAGCTTGCGAAGGACTACTGCATGACCGAGATGCAGGTTGGGTGAAGTAGGGTCAATGCCGTGATACAGGCGAATCTTCCGCTTGCTCATTAAAGAAAGTAGTCCCTCTTTTGAGGGAAGCACCTGTGCTACCTGGCGCTCCACAATGTCTTTTGGTTCCAACATATTTCCCCACTATACCACCCCTGCGCTTATTGCGCCAAGAGCAAAAATGTGTTAGCTTTTTTACTATTACGCGTCAGTACTAGCTGACACGCTCTCATGGCAAAGACCCGGCGCTATAAAAAGACTTTTGGAGGGAAAAAATTCTCCACTCTCAGAAAATTCCTTTGGGTCGTTCCCTTCGCGATCTTTGTTCCTTTGCTTTTGGGAGCGACGGTATTTGTATACTACGCAAAAGACCTGCCCCGGCCCGAGTCGTTCACCGAACTTGTTCTGGCGCGGCCCTCCAAGATCTACGACCGCACCGGAGAAACGCTCCTCTATGAGATATACGGGGAGGAACGAAGGGAGTACGTGCCCCTGGGAGAAGTTCCCGTGCACCTGAGGAACGCGATCATAGCTACCGAGGACGCCAATTTCTACGGCCACATCGGCATTGACCCAAAAGGGATAGCGAGGGCCATTCTCGTGAACCTGAGCCTGCGCTCTCCTTCCCAGGGCGGAAGCACGCTGAGCCAGCAACTCATCCGCTCCTCGTTCCTCACGCAGAAGAAAACCCTTGAGCGCAAAATCCAGGAGATCGTGCTGGCCCTGGAGCTTGAGCGCAGGTACTCCAAAGACGAGATCTTGGAATTTTACCTCAACCAAGTCCCGCTCGGATCCAATGCCTACGGCGTGGCTGCCGCTTCGCGCCTCTACTTCCAAAAACATCCTTCCCAGCTCTCTCTCGCAGAAAGCGCGATCCTGGCAGCAATGATCCAGGCTCCGAGCTACTACTCTCCTTTTGGCAGCCACAGGGAAGAACTGCTCCTTCGTAAAGACTATGTTCTTTCCCGCATGGAAGACCTTGGTTTTATTGATGAGCAAACGGCCGCGCTCGCGAAACTCGAAGAACTCGTGTTCGCGGAGTCTACGGAAACCCTGAAGGCTCCGCACTTCACCCTGCGCGTCATGGATTATCTGCTGGAAAAGTATGGGGAAGAGTTTGTGCGCGAAAACGGCCTTCGTGTATACACTTCCCTCGATTGGAAACTACAGGAAGAAGCAGAAAAGGCAGTGGCGAAATATGCCAAACAAAACCAAAGCTTTCATGGCTATAACGCCGCGCTCGTTGCGCTCGACCCGAAAACCGGCCACATCCTTGCCATGGTGGGAAGCAAGGATTGGTTTGCCGACTCTTTCCCCAAAGATTGCGTTCCTGGAAAAGATTGCTTGTTCGACCCAAAGGTGAATGTCGCGACGCGCGGGCGACAGCCAGGGTCAGCCTTTAAGCCCTTTGCTTATGTCACCGCGTTCGCAAAAGGAGCGACCGACGCGACGGTTGTGGTAGACGAACTCACGAATTTTGGGGTGTGGGGCGGAAAAGAATACATCCCCCAGAACTACGACGGGAAATTCCGTGGCCCGGTAACCCTGCGCCAGAGCCTTGCGCAGTCTTTGAACATTCCCTCTATTAAGGTACTCCTGGAATTCGCAGGGCTCAGGGAAAGCATACAAACCGCGAGAGACATGGGTCTCTCTACTATTCAAGACAACCCCTCGCTGTACGGCCCCTCTTTGGTGCTTGGCGGTGGAGAAGTGAAGCTTCTTGACTTGGTAGGGGCATATGGTGTGTTCGCAGCGCACGGCCAAAGAACGCAACCCATAGATATTTTGCGCATTGAAGACGCTGAAGGAAGGGTGCTGGAACAAAAAACCCCGAGCCCCATTCGCGTTATAGACCCTCAGTACGCAGACATGGTCACCGACGTACTCTCAGATAACGAAGCCCGGACCCCCATATTCGGGCCCGCTTCTTTGCTTTATTTTCCCGACCGAAAAGTGAGCGCGAAAACAGGAACCACCCAGGACTTTAGGGATGGGTGGATCGTGGGGTACACAGAGAGTATTGCCGCGGGGGTCTGGGTTGGGAACAACGACAACTCAGTAATGTCAAAAGAGCCTGGCGTGGTGTTGGCCGGCCCTATCTGGCACGATTTTCTTCTCAAGGCGATCCCTTACTGGGAAAATCTATAACTTCAAGGGCATGAGCACGTAGACATACTCTTCCTCTTGGCTGGGGCGCAAGACCGCGGGCCCTTCTTCGGCCGCGAGGCCAAAATCAACTTTTGCACTTTTCATCTGAGACAATCCCTCAAGGAAAAATCTCCAATTAAAAGAAACTTCGCGTTTTTCGCCCTCCACCTTAGCGTCAATACTCGACGCGCCTTCTCCAAGGTCTTGGCTGCTCGAACGTATCTCAACCTTCTGCGTTTTCGGATCTACCACGAAGCGCGCGTCGCTCATCCTTCCCGAAAATACGCTGGCTGCCCGCAGGTGCATGATGAGGTCGTTCCGATCAAGGGTAGCCTTTGTTTGGGTGCTCGTTGGTATAACGTCTTGGTACCGCGGGTATTCCCCTTCAATGACCCTTGATACCAGGCTTATTTGGGGTTCTTTTGCCTGGCCCTCCAAAGAGTAAAAAAAGGACGCCTGGTTTGGAGACATGAATATTTTTACTCTGCCCTCCCGTTCTCCGAAAGCTCCCACAACCTCTCGCGCCGCCTTCGCGGGGAGAATAAAACTGTGTTCTTTTGGAGCCTGGGTCCTTGTCGCGACTGTTTTTTCGGCGAGGCGGAAGCTATCTGTGCTTACAAGTTTCAAGGTTTTTTGGGAAAAAGAGAAAAGAATGCCCGAAATTTCGGGCCGCGCTTGCGTTTGCCCCACAAAACCGATCACTGCCTGGAGCCCTTGGCACAGAGTTTTTGCGTCAACCTCAACCATGGGCTCGTTCCCCCTTGGGGAAGGTATGATAGGGAAATCTTCTGTATCGAGCGTTTTTAAAAGTGCCCGAAAAGATCCCGAAGAAATCTCAAACTGCTTCTCTTTGGTCGCGAGCGTCACCTGCGGGTCTACCAAAGAGGCGACGAATTGGGAAAGGGTTTTTGAAGGAACCACAACCGCCCCGGGCTTGTCATTTTTCGCGAGCACTTTGTAGTGCGCACCCACCTCAAGATCCGTTGCGCTTATTTGCAAAAAGTTGTTTTCTGCGGAAATAAAAATGTTGCTCAAGATCGGCAAAGAGGGATTTTTTGCCGCGATCCGTTCCGCCATGGAAACGCCTTCTTTCAAAAAATCTTTGAGCACGGTGGTTTTCATAACTAGTGTAAGTATAAGATAGTAAAATTAAAAGCGTAGTTGTTGTTGGTGTTGGGGAGAGCGGGGTTTTTAGGGGTGTTTGTGCGGCGAACAGATGATGTTGGGGTCTGGGGATAACGAAGGGGCACAAAACAAATTCTTTTCCAAGGAAAATACTTCACACCTTATCCACTGTAGATTCTCTGGCGGATCAACGCCATCTCCTCAGCGAATCCCTCGGATTCCTGCAGCTCTTTTCCTATCTTTGCGCACGAGTAGATGGCAGTAGTGTGGTCTTTCCCGCCAAAACGCTTTCCGATAAAAGGATATGAGCTCTTAAGTTCTTCCCGCAGAAGGTACATTGCTATCTGCCGCGGCTTTACCACCTCTTTTTTGCGCGAAGGAGCCAAGATATCTTTTTCCTTGATGTCGTAGAATTCTGCCACAGCCTGCACAACCCTTTTCGGGGTCGCAAACCTGCTCGGGCTTTGGATAATGCTCTTGAGCAGGTTCTTTGCTTCCACAACCGTGGGGAGAGAGCTGTTGAGTTTGTGGAACGCAGCAAGGCGGTTGACGGCGCCCTCCAGCTCCCGAATGTTCCGTTGGATGTGGGAGGCAATATATTCGAGCACGTCGTCTCCCAAAGGAAGCGTTTTCTCCTGGGTTTTGTTCTTGAGTATGGCAAGGCGCGTTTCAAAGTCCGGGGCAGAGATGTCGGCGATCATCCCGCCTTCAAAGCGGGAGCGAAGGCGCTCTTCCAAGGCCGCGATCGCTTTTGGCGGTCTGTCAGAGGAAAAAATGATCTGCTTTCCCCTTTCATATAAGGTGTTGAAGGTGTGGAACAACTCTTCTTGGGTTTTGTCTTTCCCTGCAAGGAACTGCACGTCGTCGAGTATTAAGACATCCAAGTCTCGATACGAGGCGCGGAAGCTATCCATATTGTGGTTGCGTATGGCAGAAACAACGCCCGTGGTAAAGCGCTCAGAAGATACGTACTTAACCTTCTTATCGGCAAACTCCTTGCCAACCCGGTTGCCCGAAGCCTGCAGAAGATGGGTTTTCCCCAGCCCCGTACCTCCGTAGATAAACAAGGGGTTGTACACAGACCCAGGATTCTTGGTGACAGCCAAAGTGGCTGCGTGTGCAAGCTCGTTGAATGGGCCTACCACAAAGTTGTCAAAGTTGTAGCGCGAGGTCAAGTTTGTTGCTTTGTCTACTAAAAGCGCCTGGAACCCAAGCTGGGTTTCTTCCTCGGCCAGAGGGGTAGGAGCGGCGGCTTCCTTTGCTGTCGCCCCCCTTTCTACGGCGTAGTTTACTTCCCTGACCTCTGTGTCGAGGTTCCGGATGATTTTAAAGATGAGCTTGTTGTACTTATTCTCCAGCCATTCTTTGGAGAAGTTGTTGGGCACGGAAACAACAATTTCTCCTCCTTTCTTGGCGAGAATGTAGGTGTTTTTGAGCCACGTTGCAAAGTTGGCTTGGGAGATCTGGAATTGAAGCTGCGCAAGCGTTGCTTGCCAGAGTTCCTCTTTCGTCATAATTGCGCCAGTCATAAGTAATCAGCCATTATATTCCAACCAAGGGAAACATCCAAATGAACACAAAAGGCTACCTGGTGTGGAAAAGCTGGGGACAAGCGGGGGACAAAAGCAAACTGCTTTGCTTTTGTCGGGTTCGCCCGCGAACGATGTCGCCAAGCGCGACCGTGAGCGAAAAGGCGAACCCCGGGGTGTTTGATTTTTACTCCAATCCATACTATACTATGTGTTATGAGTATTACATACCACATTAAAAAGAAGAAGCGCAAGAGAAAACACGGTTTTCTGAAGCGCATGGCGAATCCCGGAGGGAGAAGGGTGGTAAACCGCCGGAGGCAGAAAGGCAGAAAGAGGCTTGTAGTATAGCGCACCTATATGATCCCTAGGCAAAGCCGCCTTACAAAAGAAAAAGACTTCAAGGAAGTTTTGAAGAATAGAAGGGGGTTCCGAGAAGACGGGCTCCTTTTGAAAACAAGGAAAACAACGCAAGGCCCCTTGCGTTTGGGTATAGTGGTGGGGAAAACCGTTGAGGCCAAGGCCACAAAACGCAATCGGCTGAGAAGGCTTTTGAGCGCGGCGCTCGAGAAAAGGCTTGGATCTTTGGAAACAGGGTTCGACGCCGTACTCATTGCGCTTCCGGGATTCAAGGCCGCAACCCTTTTTGATGCCGATGCCGTTATTGAGAGGCTTTTAGCCAAGGCCTCATTAACCAAAACATTGTAATGGATACCATCTTTTCTCTATACAACACCGTTCTATACCAGCCCCTGTTTAATGTCCTCATTCTTTTATACGATTTCATCCCAGGAAAAGACTTTGGCATTGCAATTATTGTTTTAACCCTCCTTTTAAGGCTGGCGTTCTACCCATTGTCTGCAAAAGCCTTTGTTGCCCAGAAAATGTTTGCAGAGCTCCAGCCCAAATTAAAGGAGCTCAGAGAGAAGTTTAAGCACGACAAAGACGCGCTTGCGCGCCAAACCCTTGAGGCGTATCAGAAAAGCGGGGTGAATCCTTTTGCGAGCATTGGCCCCTTGTTGCTCCAGCTCCCTATCCTGCTTGCCATCTTCCAGGTTTTCTCAAAGGGCTTGCAAGAATCCCAGCTTTCCATTCTTTATCCCTTTGTGCAAAACCCAGAAACGATCAGCCCTTTGTTCTTGGGCATGGTTAACTTGAGCGAGCAATCGTTGGTTCTTGCAGCAATTGCAGGCGTTCTGCAGTTTTTCCAAATGCATATCGGCATGTCTTCGTCAGGGCCTGGCGCAAAGAACTCTGGCGCAGCCCTTGCTCAAAAGCACCTCATGCCCATTTTTTTCTCCGCCTTCACAGTCTCCATTCTTCTGCGCCTGCCGGCCGCCATTGGTATTTACTGGGTTGCAACTTCGGTTTTCTCCATTGCCCAGCAGTGGTATCTTGCGAGAAGGATGAAAGACAGAAATCTAACCCTTAAAACCGCATGATAGAACGAGCAGTTTTAGACACCGTGCAAGAAGCCGCGCAAATACTTTTAGAAAGACTCCAGATCCAGGGCGTGGTCAAGGTTGCGGTCTCCGAGGAAGAAAGCGTGCGGGTTGAGGTTGAAATGGAAGAACCCCAGCTCCTCATTGGGGAGCAGGGCCAGACCCTACTGGAGGTTCAGCATGTTTTGCGGCTCATTGCCAGAAAGAAGCTTGGTGAAGTTCCCCTGATCGTGCTGGACATTAACGAGTACCGAAAGAGCAGGGAAGCCTACCTGAAGGAACTTGCGAATACCACCGCAGACGAAGTGGCCTTGCTCAAAACAGAAAAAGAGCTTCCGGCAATGTCCTCACAAGACAGAAGAATTGTCCACATGGTAATTTCTGAGCGCCGAGACGTGGTTTCAGAGTCGGTAGGCGAGGAGCCGGAGAGAAAGATCGTGATAAAAGTTAATCAAGAGAAGGAAGAGAAAGGATCCTCAAGTCTGGGTTGATTATCTGGAGGATGAGGAATGAAGCCAGAACAAGTAAAAGCCCCAAAAGGGCGTTCTTTATTCTATCTTTGGCGTCGGCAGCCGCAGTCGGGTTCACCGAAGAGCCGAGCCACTGTATTCCCCCCCACACGAGCATGACAAAAGCCGCAAACCCCGAGATGCCCACGATCAAGGCATAAGCCCAGGCAATGATCTGTAGAATATCTGAGCCGGAGGTAATTGAGAATCCCCCAAAACGCGGGTAGCACAGGTTCAGGCCGTTTTCCACCCCGTTGCACAACGTTGCCTCAGAAACAATCGGAACCAAGAGCAAGAGGAAGATAAAATAAAAGAGGCGTTTCATGTTTTGTTATTATACAGCTTCTTGTGGTTGTTGAGTAGGCCGTGGAGCGCCTTGCGAATAAGCGTCCCGCAAATCAGCTTGTGGTTGTTGGGCGGGCTGTGGAGCGCCTTGCTGCCGGAGCATGGCAAAAACCGCGATGAGCCAGAATGGGAAAAGATTTAGGATAGGGATGAGTTCTGCAACAAAGATGAGCAGCCCTCTTCGAACAGCTCTCTTCCCTGCCGCCTTTGCTGCTTGGCGTTCCTGCATATGAAGCTGGACGTCTTTTGCTCCAGGAGCCTGGCCTCCCTTTTTGCCCATCCACCAAATTAAGGGAATTGCGAGGAAGAGGTTCACAACGGTGCCGATCTCCAATACAAAGTCCAAAGCATCAATAAAGAACGCAAAGGGGAGAGCGAACAACAGAAAGTCTGGGTCAAAAGGCGAAACTCCTTTATTCATTTTCTTGGGCCTTCCTTTCTAGTATTTCTTTGGGGCTCGTGGTGACGATCTCGTGCTCGGTTGGCGAAGCAACCACCCTAATGGCAACGTGTTTTTGGCCCGCAAAGAATACCCCCTCTCCTACCTCTGTTTCCAAAAGCAGGGATTTTTCTTCGGTAGTGAGATTGAAAGATCTTTTTACCACATCAATAGTAGCAGGGCTTTGCTTCATTAAGATCTGTATGGAGGAGTTCGTGATAATAGGCCTCCCGTATTCGGATTTGAGAAAGTCTCCTACGTCTTGGGTAATAGTGGTGACTCCCAGGTAATACTTTCTTGCGCGCTTCGCGATCCCGTACAAGAACGAAGCTCCGTCGTCAGACTGCATGATCCACCAAGCCTCGTCTACCACCAGGATCCTTTTCTTCAGTTCAGAGCGCACCTTGTTCCATATGTAGCGCATGATGATGTACATTGCCATGGGCCTTAAACCCTCTTCCATGTCGCGGATGCCGAACGCAACGAATGGGTTCTGCATATCGACGTTCGTTCTGTTGTTGAAGAAGTTTGCGTAGGTGCCCTTGGTAAACTTGCGAAGTCTCGTAACAAGAGATTCTGCTCCCTCCATGGTTTCGAGCACTTGTTCCAGGTCTTGCATTAAAGGAGTTTTAGCCTTCCATTCTGTAGGATCAGAGTCTACCCTGATATCTTTTGAGGCGTAGGTTTCTGTGAGCGCCCTATCCATGAGAGCATCTTCCTCAGGGCTCAAACCCCCCAGCATAATGCGCATTAACCCCACAAGGTTAATGACGTTCGAGCGCAGAACATCCTCTGGTTTTTCGTCTTCCCTGGGCTCGGGCAAGTCAAACGGATTGATGTGGTTTTCAGAGGAAAGAGAGATGTCAAAAAAGTTTCCTCCAACAGCCTGTGTCAGGTTTTTGTACTCATTTTCGGGGTCGAGCACGATCACGTCTACGCCAGTCATCAAATAGCGCAGTATTTGAACTTTCACGAAATAACTTTTCCCAGAACCTGACTTTGCGAACACCACCTCGTTGGCATTCTCCAGGGAGAACCTGTCGAATAATATGAGGGAGTTGTTGTGCCGATTGATGCCGTAGAGGATCCCTTCATTCGAACTCAGGTCAAAAGACACGAAAGGAAACGTGGAAGATAAAGGCTCTGTGTTCATAGAGGTGTGAACCTGGAGCATGTCTTTTCCATATGGAACGCAGGAGTTGAAGGCCTCTTTCTGCTGGTAGAGGGCTGGTTTAATGTACAGCAAGCGAGACTCGAATATGGAGCGGAGCGTTGTTTCAATTTGCCTCAACTCCTCTTGGGTTTCGCCGTACACCGTGAGGTAGAGGCCAAAGCGGAACATCCGCTCTTGCGCCGTTTGGAGCTTGTCGCGCAGGGTTTCCAAGTCTTGGAACGCGGTTTGGAGCTCGGGATCTCGCACCAGCCCCTTTTCTTCTTTCTCCATGAGCTCTGACTGCACCTCCGTAACCCTCCTCTGAAGCTTGCGCAGTATTGTATTTGTGTTCACAGGGTGAATAAACATTGAAATGTCTAACGGCACGTCAAGATTAATGACTGGTCCAAGCCAGGCTGCTGTGAGGTACCTTGGGTAGGAAAACACAAAGAAAGATCGCGTAAGCCTTCCTTGCATATCTAAATATTCAGGAGCCACCCGAACCGAAGCAGGCGCAATAATGTCTTTGGCCGTAGTTATTTCCGTGTCGAACAGCTTCTCTGCCGGCTTTACCGCTTTTACTTTAAGAAAAGGTAATTTCATTTCAATACTTCTGGCGGTATTTCAGGATAATATCCGACCTCTGCTTCTGCGGGATGGTGCCAGCTCCAGAGCAATTCGATCAGTTCTTCGCTTGAGAGGGGAACTACCTGAAGGCCGGAACGCCTGAGTCCCAGAGCCACAAATTCCATGCGCTGCCACAGCTGGTTTTTCATCCGCTGGAACTCTTCTTCCAGGAGTTTTCCTCCGAACTTTGGTTTCCTGAACCCGAGCTGGCCTTCCTCGGGTGCTGTTTCAAGCCAAGAGAAAGGAACTACCACAAAAAAGCTCTTTGCCATAATAGTTCCCCGCTGATCCCCACTCCCCGTGGTTCCTATGAGCTGTTCTACAAACTCGCGGTAGCTGGTAGTCTGTTTTTTCAAGAGAGCGGAACCTTGGCTCGCCTCCAACGATTTTAGGTATTCAAGATAACCGGTGAGGTTCAGCCTTCTTGATTGCACGACTATTTGCAGAGAGAAGTCCAGAGAGTTGAAAAAGTTCTGGAATTGGAAAATCGTTGCTTCCTGTTCTTCTTCCGACTTCAACGCGAAGTTTTGGGAGTTTACCATAAGGACTCCTCGTATTGTCCTATCTTTCAATATCAACATACCCTCTTTTATCTCCTGAACCTCCAGAAATTGTTGTGTTGACGAGCCAGCCATTATTTTTTGGTGTCAATTTGAGTTCCAAGGTTTTTAATCCTGCTTTGAGTTCCCAGCTGCACCTGGGAAGCAACGGCTTCCTGCTGTTCCGTTCTTGTGTACTCCTGGGAAGCGTCTTTGGTTTTCCTGAGTTTAGATTCTTTCCATAGGTAGGTTTTGGGGCCTGTGCTGTACCCCCAAAAGCTCAGCAATAGAGCGGGAAGGGACCTGCCCCCCACTTTTAAAAACCCCAAAGCAAACCCAAGCATGCCCAGAAGGATTGTTCCAGTGACAAACACGGCGGGCGGAAAGGTAAAATACAAAAAGAAGGCAAAAGCTCCTGGGGCAGCAAGATACAGGAATTGTCTGAAGGTCAAAGGCCCTATCACTTTGGGCTCGTGTTCTATGAATTGTGGAACTTGAAACCGCATGGTTTACTCAATGGGTTCGCGGTATGAGTCTGGCCCTCCTTGTTTTTCCTCGGGTCGTTGCTCAGCAGGAAGAGGGATTTCGGTTTCAGCAGTAGGAGGCTCGGGAGTAACTACCTTTGCAGAAACCTCGATCTCCATTTTATGAAGTTGCTCAAGCGCGGGCTTTACCGGGTAGAACACGAATCGGTTGATTTCCCTCCCAACCTGCTGGGATACGTCTTTTTTAAGCCCGATGTCTTTGGCAAGATTTTTTTGGAACTCCTCTGGAGTGAGCAGTCCCAAGAGTACGTTTCCCACTTCAGCGGCAACCCGGGGAACGAGTTCTTGCGGAACCAAGAAGCGCTCGCACGTATTTGCGATGTGTTCTGCTGTTTCGTTGGCGAATACGGCCTCTTTGAGCTCTTGGGGAAGTTTATCGTATAGCTTCCACAACTCGTCTTTTGTGTAGCGTCTTTGCATGTTGCTTTATTATACCCCTTTCTGCTGGAGAGAAGAAGGGGAAGACCAAAGGGGTTGACAAGCAGAAAAAGTTATGGTACATATATGCCAGCACTCGAACATATTTTTCTTCTGAAATCTCTGACTCGAAAGGAAGGGGGAAGCCTTTGAAGGCTATACGCGACTTGTGGTCAGGAGCAAGAAAAACTCTTGCCCAGGTTAGGAAAGACGCGAGAGAGGCGTTCTCTATCGCTGTACAAGAAACGAAGCACGCATGCCCTATCGTCAAAGAAGGGACGAAACTTCTCTTCGAAGACTTGAAACGGCGCATGCCGGGAGGCAACGATATCATGGAATTTCTGCCGCTCGCTATAAGGGCTGTGGGCATTGCTCTGTTTTTCGTGGGCATAGGCTCGCCTGCCTTTGGGATAATTCCCTGGGGGTGGGGCGCTTTTATGGCGCTCTTCGGCCTCGTGTCTTTCTTCGTAAGCATCAACTTTCGCGCACGGATCGTAAAGATACGACACGACGAAAGGGCGGTGATCGAGCGGTTCGGCAACTTTGACCGAATTCTTGGTCCAGGATTAAATCCCCTCACGCCAGGCATTGAAACGATACGGGCGGTCGTGAAGACTCCGGAGCTTTTCTTGCCGCTCTTTGAGCAAGACAAGGAAGACCCGGAAGCCGAGAGCAACAAGAAGACTCCAGTCAAGATCGACTTCAAGGATGGGTCCGCAACCCCCAAGGGCGCGGGAGTCTTCATTCGGCTGCAGAATCCAGAAGCGAAAGACAATACAAGCGGCGCCTACAAAGCCATTTACGAAATCGACAACTGGAGAAGGGCAATACCAGGTCTTGTGGGCCCGATCTTGAGAAGTTACCTCAACAGCCTCACGATTGATGATGCGCTTGCGAAAGCGAAAGGGGGGTATAATCTCCTCGACTCGCTGGACGCCCCAATTCGAGTCAGCATCACCGACGCGATTGCGGGTTGGGGGTTCACGCTGATACGGATCGTCATAGAGGACTTCGCACTCGACGATACCGTCGTCAAAGCGCGCGAAGAAGTTCTGACCCAGCAGCGCCAAGCAGCAGCCGCAGAACATGAAGCCACGAAAACCGCGTGGAAGACAGGGGGCGTGCTATTGGGACTCGTTGCTATGAGCACCGGTAAAACCACGAAAGAAGTTCAGCAGGAACTGAGTGGCGACCCCGCGTTGAAGCAGCGATTCTTGGAACTCGCGCAAGAGTTCGCCACTCGGCAAATGAGCATCGAAGGCAAAGCCCTTACGCACGTGAGGGTAGACGGCTCAGGCGGACTCGAACAGAGCCTCATCACGATCCTTGCTGCTGTGCGAGGCGTTGCAGGAGGGAGTAAGACTTGAGCAACGTTCCTTCAGAACGCGACATCAAAAAAATGCTCGACAGAGCTTCAATGGCAGCTGCTCGCGAGCTGGACACACAAGCAAAAAAAGAACGAGAGAGACAGAAAGAAAAAGAGGTTCAGGAGAGAACCAAAACGTGGGAAGTGCTCAGGGCGCAAGAAGCAAGAGCGCGCGCCGATACGGGCGCATCTTCTCACGCAAAGCACGGCGGGCAAAAATACCCCGACACTGGAGAGGGCGGGGCAAAAAGAAGAAACTACTCCGATACCGGAGAGTAAGGAGTACTTTCTAAGCAGCGATCCGTTCGCTGCTTTTTTCTTTAGGTAATAGTGAATCCTAACGATTGTCCAGCTTGGGAAGTCATGTACTTGTACAGTGCCGGATTTCCTGCAGGAGATTTAAGCCAATCTCCTGGGGTTGCGTGTGCTGCGGCGGCCAGTGCCGCGATCCTGTTCTCAAGAACCTGAACACCCTTGGACCCGTGCTGAGCTATAAAGTTTCCTATATGACGGCCATCCCATGAGCGTACCATCGCCTCCACTATCTCAGGTTTGCTGAGTACGCTTTCCGAGACCTGTTTTGCTCTGTCTGGCCGTATTTTCCCAATAATTTCATCTCTATACGCTTGCGCTATAGATATGCCTTTCCGTGTCGCTACTACACCCATGCGCGCTCTCTCGAGTTGGGGCAGCGCGCTCATCATGTCTTTGTGTTCCTCATAGGGCTCAGCCTTGTTCCGAGCCCCCTGTATTTCTGTAAACGTAAGACCATGCTTACTCATCGCTTCATCGATATCATTCTGTTTGATGAGCCTGTTTATGTACCCAATTTTCTCCAGGTCACTTGCACCCCTGAACTTGGAAACAACCGTAGCTACGCTTGCCTTGTCTACCGCTTTTTCTGCGGCGCCAATCACCCCCTTCTGGGCATCAATAGCTCCTGGGCCCAGGGTTCGTCCAAGGGCGCGAGATGTTCCCCAAAGCGGCGCAGCCGCACGACCAAGTATGCCTTTCCCCATGCCCGGAGTGGGAGCAGTAGCCATGCGCTTAGCAATTCCCTGCAGACGTCCAGACTCCACGATCTTCTGGCGCGCAAAGGCCGGTATTTTCGTTTTCGCCGCAGCCCCGGCTTTTTTCCCTAGGGTTGTGATGCCCTTCTTTCCAAGCGCCATTACGTTCTGCGAGATCGCAGGAGCGCCTGCCAAAGCCATACTGATCCCCATAAGAAGAATGATAACGGCAGTAAACGGGCCTACGGCTTGCGCAAAGAAGGTGGGCGCCGTTCCCCACGTTTCCAAGTCCTTATTCGCGAGGCTCATGGCCTTGCTTGCGATATAGAGAGCAAAACTTATTGGAATTCCCATGATCGCCCACTGTATGAGAGCCTTGAACCATTGTTCCCAGTATGCTCTTGTCGCGGGGAGAACCGCGAAAGCAAACGCGAGGGGCCCTATTGCTGCGAGGATCCAAAGCACGACAGTACGCACCACGAACAAGAGCATGGTTGCAAAGTACGCGAACCCAACGAAGAAGTAGAAGAGGATCTGCGCCACGTGGAGAGCAAGCGCCTCTGTTCCTCCAAACTCATTCACGCTCCAATCCGTTCCTTGGAGCGCTCCTTTGAGAAACGCGCTCGTCACAATATTTGCCATATCTACCACCAGCCCAACGAGCACTCCGCTGAAATTTATCAGCAAAACCGCGACGAATAAAGACGGGAGCGTTTTTTGCCACTGGTAGCTGGAAATACGCAGTATGGTAGTGAGTCCAATAATGGCCAGCAAAAGAACAAAAAAGTTGTTTGCCAAAGATCTGGAAATATCCCAGGTTGCCTTCACAAAACCAGGAGCAGTGACGCTGCTTGGGCTGACAGGGACAGAAACAACATAATTGATAAGACCGTTCATGCCCTTGGCAAGAGCCAGAACGATTGCCTTCATGAGGGTGGCAAGAGGAGCGATGAACACATTGAGCAATCCGGCAAGGAAACCTATGAGCCCTTTGATCACGCAGGGAAAATCAGCGAAACCGCAACTCACTGTTTTTACGCCAGTTGTGACATCAAGGTCTTGTATTTCCTGTTTACCCTCTTCGTCTGTTCCCGTGACCTTACAGGTTTTTTCTGGTGCAGTGGCTCCAAAACAATACCAATCAAATCCATTCTTTTGGGTTTGGCTGGAGTATCGAAGCGCGTGACCGCCCGCGTCATTACATACGTCTACACACTTTCCCGGTTCTATTGGTATAGCCTCAAAGCTCGTGCCGGGTCTTTCTCCGTCACACTCAAAACGGCGATTTGTGTCTTTCGGGCCTTCGCACGAAGCTTCGGAAGGAACAGGACGAGACGCTTTGGCGTTTTCTGTGTCAAGAGAAAAGAAAACCCCGAGCATGAATACTGCCAGCAAAATACTCACTACGAGATACGATTTCTTTCCCATTTTACAATTATCATAGTATACCATATCCGCAAACCAAAAAGAAAAGGGCACTCGTTCAAGAGTGCCTACTAAGGGCAGATGGTTATTTTCCACCCAGTTCCCATCCACATCACGCAATGCGCTACACCAAGGACAGCGGAAACATTTGATTCGAGCGGCATGAGGTAGGTCCGCCCCCTAGCCAGAGGCTCCGCATTGAGTATCGGGCCCTGCGAAGACGTCTCTGCAAGCAAACCCAGCCCGTGATCGTTGAAGAAAATTCCTTTGTTCTCCTCGATACTCTTCTTGAGGTCTTGGTCCTCTGCTACAAAACCCGCGTGCGCGCGCAGGTTGGGGTCTGCAGCCAGCTTCATAGCCTCTTCAACCTTGCCTTGACTGGCAAAAAGATAGAAAGAGGCTACAACCTCGGCTCCGTCGGTTGCGTTCGAGCTTGGTTTGCTGTAAAGGCCAGGAGTTATCCAGGCGTTTTTGGAGCTGATGGATTTTGGGGCCACAGTGGACAGGAATTCTTTTGCGAGCTTGTCTGAAGGGCTTTCTCTTAGGCCGAGCAGCAAGAGCACAACCGCGCTCACCATGAGAGCCACTACAAGGAAAACTGTTCCGCCCACTATCCAGGGCAATGAAGGAATTGGTCTTCTCGCTCGAAGGCTGCCTGTTGTTGTAGCCACGGTTCCTCCCCACTAGAAGAATGTACAGGGTTCTAAGCCTAAGGTAGCAAGGTGTTCAGCAATGTCAAGACGGCAACTCGTACCAATGGCCAAAGATATTTACCTGGAATCCCACAATACCAAGGAGAAGGTTGAGCAACAGCCACGAGAAAAAGAGGATAAGAAAGCCCGCGCCAACTGCTTTCCAGGTAGACCGCGCCCTTGAGGCAACCTCCATTCCTCCAAAAGACGTATACATGGTAAACCCGGTGAACGCGGTCATCGCGATAAGAATGACCAGGCTCAATTTCCAGAGCGCGAAATCAACAAGGTTGCGCAGGAGCAGGAACAGATGTTTCAATTCGCAAGGCTCGCGCTCGTCTAATCCAATAGTAGCAGGGTTGTCGTTGTTCGCGTCACACGGAATGAGCCCTCCTGCTTTCCCCACGAATTTCTCTACAGAAAACCGCTGTGTCTTTTGCGGCCCCGCAGCCTCGCACGCTTTATCAACGCACGCGCTGATATTGAACTCATACTGCCCAAGGCAGCGGAGACGGATGGAGGCGCTATTCTTTTGTGGAAGGCCTTGCGCAACAGGATGCGGAGCTTGGCAGGAAGGAGATTTTTCTTCCGAGGAAGGGCTGAGGAAGTTCAGCTCGTAGGTAAAGAAGTTGCTCCCAAAATCTTTGGTCCACGCAAACTGCGTAGTTGAGAGAAACTCTGTTTGCGACGCTTCGGGGTGTATAATGTCGGGCGCTTTGAGTGGCGCAATGCGAAAAGATTGGGGTGAAGACCAGTTGCCGCAAACCAAACCTTGTTCGTCTGCGCAGGTTCTGACGCTCCACTGAAAAGGTTCGTCGGGTTTTGAGGCGTTGGGAACAAGGGCTGGATACCCAAGCTCGAGTTGCGAATCTTTGACAAGGAATACATTGAAGCTCTGTTCGCCCCCGAGCCGAAACCGGTATGAAGCAGCTCCAGGCACATTGTCCCAGTTAAAAGTGACGGGAACCGCGGTTCTGTTGTTTTGCAGAGGAGAAACCGAGAACTCCTTGGGAGCTGCCCCGGTGGTGTCAAAGGTGCGCGATTCGCTGAAGCCTCCGCATCCAGACAGCGATATTTCCTGCGGCGAACCGCCGCATGAGGCCACTTTCCACGAGTACGGAGAATCAAGAACGAGTTTATCCCAGATGTCGTTCAGCGGAAGCCGGAAATTTGTCGGAACAAATACGTGTTTGCCTCCTTTGACGTCGCCCGAAAGCTCTATCACGTACCTGCTTGCGAACGGCACAAAGTTCCACACGAGGGAGTCTTTCATATTGACCGCCGCGTTGTCTGCAGGAGCACTCAAACGAGGTACCGCGAGCTCTCCGCCGGGCAGCACTTTCCATGTTTGGCTCTGCTGGTCTGGAGCTTCACAGTCTTTGGCGCCAAAATCACTGCACGGCCGCACATTCCATCGGTACAAAACAAAAGGCGTAAACAAGTTGAAGCCCCCTTGTTCTAGAGAGTCGATATATTGAGCCGTTATTTTGGAAACACCGAACACCCGCGCCTCCTCGTCTTCCTGGGTATCGGGGTTTACCTTATTTAGCGTAATCCTGTATGAGTTTGCTTCAGAACGAGGGCACCACTGCAAAGTCACGGGAAGAGGGGCAGCAGCAGGTCCTCCCCCTTCCCAGTCTGGGTCATACGGGGACAGAAGCTGCGTTGCGTCGCTCGTTGCAACTGGAAGTTTTTTTGAACTTATGCCGCACGTATTGCCTGCGCATGCGCGTACAAGGAACTCGTAAGCAGTATCCTGTTCAAGGGCGCATTGGTTTCCTCCTGGCACAACCTGCATTTCGGTTGTTTCTGAGGTTATGGAGCCAATAGTATATTTATATTTCTCAACTTCGCAGGCGGAACCGTCAGGGTTCTTGCTTTCGGGCCGTGAAAACTGAAGGGCCACATTGTCTTCCCACCCCATGTTCAAAGGAAGCTTTGGCTTTCCTCTTGAGTCAAAAACATTTTTGGGCGAAAGGAATTCGTCATTGAGCGGTTTTACCACAGGAGCTGGATAGCAGCTCCCAGAACATTGACCAGGGTTCCGCGAGAACCACGCGCTGTTCGCGCTTTCGGGGCAGGCCTGGTATTTCCCCAGAGGCACGTCATCAATGCTCGTGCGGGTTGCGCTGGTAGATCTTGTGACAACGTTTGCCTTCCAGATAGGGCAGTGGATCTCGTCTTCCTCTGGAGTGTAAAAAGTCCGGGTCTTTTCTTCAGCTTCCACAGTTTTTTGTTTTACTGTTCCGCCGCATTGATTATTCCCGCATTGGTAGCTAACACTCTCTACCTGCCAGGAACCCACGGTTTTTTCTTCGGGCCTGGGGCCCGGATCTTCGCAGCCCTCGGGCATCTCTACTGCCAGTGCAAAGCTAAAAGCAAAGCTTCCTCCAACTATGAGAACCAGAAGAACTTTTGCCATTCCCTTATCTTACTTTTTTGAGAGGAGTTTTGCCAGCTTGCGCCAATCCTCAACGCTTAGTGTTTCTGCCCGCGCTCTTGAGCTAATGCCTAGCTGCAACAGCATCTTCTCCATCCCTAACCGCCCCAACCCCCCTAATCCCTTTGCCAAGTTTCCTGCCAGCTGTTTTCTTGGATGTTTGAACCCTGCCTTCACTACTGCGAAGAATTCGGTTGGGGGTGTTAGGGCTGTTGGGGTTATTTTGATAACTGCCGAGTCTACCTTGGGCTGGGGCCAGAAGGCGTTTTTGGATACGATAGAAATAATCTCGGGTTTTGCATAAGCTTGTACAGAAACCGCAAGCAAGGACATTTCAGGGGGCTTGGCGCATATGCGCTGGGCCACCTCTTTTTGCACCATCAGAACCATCACTTTTGGCTGTATTTTTGCTTCCAAGAACAGTCGGATCACGGGAGAGGTGATATAGTAAGGCAGGTTTGCCACCACCCTATAATTCTTTCCAATTTTCAATTCCCAATTTTCAATTTTCAAAACGTCGCCCTCGATAATCTCCACGTTTGGGTGCTCTTTGGCAACCGTTCTCAAGAGGATATCTACCATAGCAGGGTCTTTTTCTACCGCAACCACCCTTTTTACCTTTTGAGCCAGGGCTTTGGTTAATACGCCTAGGCCCGGGCCGATCTCAAGCACAGTATCCTTCTTTGCGAGGCTTGCCGCGGCTATAATCTTGTCGAGAATAGGCTTTGCGACCAAAAAGTTCTGCCCCAAACCCTTGCGGGGCTGGATTTCCTGGTCTTGAAGCAGTTTTTTTATCTGAGCAGTGTCCATACCTCTTCCGTAAGCTTAGCACATTTGGTCTTGACCGAAACCCTTGGAAAAGCTATACTGCGGGAAGTATGCCAACAGCTCAGCAAAGGGATCCTAGTTATAGGCGGGGGCATACGCACCCCCTTCTTTACGTAGCTCTCGGAGCTGTTTTTTTGTTGGTTTTTGTGGGAGCAGGGAATGTGCAGGTGCAGGCTGTGTCTGGGCTCTTTGCTTCCCCAGTTCTGGGCCAAAAGGCCTTTCTGTCCTCAAAGCTCGCGCCAGTTGCGCTCGCTCCTGAGCTCACGCTCGTGGAAAAGACAGGAGTAAGGGCAAACACCCCTCCTATTACCACGAGCCCCAAGAGCCTCGGAGCAATTCTAGGCCAACTTGAAAATGATATTAAGCCAGAAGTCCTTTCGTATGAAGTGGAAGAGGGAGACACCATAGCTTCCCTTGCCGAGAAGTTCAAGATCTCCCAGGATACCATCCTTTGGGCAAACGAGCTTGCTAAAGGAGCCTTTTTGAAGCCAGGCCAGCAGTTGAGCATTCCTCCTGTTTCAGGAGTTCTGCACTTGGTGCGCTCATATGACACCCTGAGCGAGATCGCTTCTTGGTATAAGGCAGACGTGAACGAAATAGTGGCATTTAATCTTTTGGGTTCTGCGAGCGAGATATTCGCAGGTGACATTCTTATTGTTCCTAACGGGAAAATGCCTTCCAGCCTTCCCCAAGCAAGACTTACTCCCCTTCCAAACTCTTACTTTATCTGGCCCATTCCCGCTCCTCACCGGATCACGCAAGGCTTGCATCCTTTCAACGCGGTTGACCTATCTAATGGAATTTGCGGAGAAGCTGTCTTTGCCGCGGCCGGAGGCCAGGTGCAAAGAACCGGAAGCACGAGCATAGGAGGGAGATACGTAAGAATTCTCCACCCAAACGGAGTCGTGACCTATTACGGCCACCTTTCATCGATTTTGGTGAGCCCTGGCGCAAAAGTCTTGCAGGGCCAGCTTATTGGATATTCAGGAAGAACGGGCCGCGCCACAGGCTGCCACGTGCACTTTGAGGTGCGTGGAGCCGCCAATCCTTTTGTGAAATAGTTATTTGTCGCTGCACTCTCGGCACAGCCGTGCTTCAGGAAGAGCCTGAAGCCTTTCTTTTGAGATTTCCATGCTGCAGTTTTCGCACTTTCCGTATGCTCCCTTCTCGATTTTCTGAAGCGCAAGGTCCACGTCTTGGAGCTGGAGCTCGAGATTATGTTCAATGGGAAGGCTTGTAGAGTATTCTTCTACTTCACCTGCCGCGCCCTCAAGACCTCCTTCAGGGATCCTTGGATACTTTGAGTCCCAATCTCCTTTGAGTGCGGGGTCTTTTGTCGCGAACTGCGAGAGTTCTCTTTCAATGTTTTGCTTCTTTTCTACAAGAAGTTTTTTAAATTCATCCATACAAATTCGTATCGATATTATTTTTGTATTTGATCTATCACCGCCCTCATGCTCTCAAAGCTGCTCGTGACCACAAGCATATTGTCGAGAAGCGCGTATACCAGCCCCAGGTCTTGGCTGGAAAGCGTCTGAAACCGCACTGTTACTCCTTTATACACGGTTCCTCTGAAAAAAGTAACTGCGAAAGAGTCTTTTTGTCCTTGAATAGAGAAGAACAGCGCAAAATTCCGTTCCATGGTGGGTTCCCAAGCCGTGAGGCCGGCTCCAATGTTCGCGTTCTCGGCAAGCGGGATCGCGAATCCGAGGCGCGATCTATTTTGGGCGTTCTTGTAGACAAAAAAGGTGAGGTTCTCTTGAAGGTTGCTTGCTATTCCTTCTGGCGCTTCGACGCCCAAGCTCGAGAGAAACTCTTTGGCATTCCATACTCGGTTTTCTTCAGGAACAGTCAGTACGACTCTCGTGAGCCCCGTGCTCCGTTCTCTCTGCAGGGTTTGTTCAAGGGCTTCCACGAGACCTCCGTTCTTCCCAAGGTTGACTTGTTCTGCAAGGGCTATGGGAAAGAGCGGGGCAGGAACGCGCAGAGGTTCTGGCGCAACAGGACTGGGCTGAGGAGAAGGAGTTTGTTCTCCTTGGTTTTTTGAGAGCAGGAAAAACGTCAAGGCGACGGCGTTCACGACTACGAAGAGGATGACAAGCACCAAAAGAATGCGTATAAAGAGTTTCCCCAATCGGGGGCTTTTTGCTGCTCCAGATTCCGGCCCGCCTGCCGGCGAGGCAGGCATAGAAAAAACCGCGAGGGCTTCTGGTGCCGAAGCTGAGCTTCCTTCTTGGACCGTGGCAGGAGCCTGAGGCTCGGTTTGCTTGGCGCTCGCCGGTTTCTCTGCAGTAGGCAGGTTTCCTATGCGGCCCCTCTCAACCTTGGCTTCTCCTTCGCGGAGAAGAGCAATGTCTTTTGCCATTGTGCGCACGTCTTCCCGTTTGAGGAGCTCAAGAGGCTGCTCTTCTGTTTTTCCCGCTTCAGGCAGAGGGGGTTTGGTTTCCATGTTCTTTGGCGTCTTTGACCGAAAGGTTTACCCGGCCGAGTTCGTCAATGCCAACAACCTTCACGCGGACCGTGTCCCCCACGTTCACCACGTCAGTGACTTTTGCCACCCGTTTCGTATCGAGCTGGGAGATGTGCACCAAACCTTCCTGGCCGGGAGTAAACTCCACGAACGCACCAAAGTCCAGGATCCTTTTTACTTTTCCGGTGTAGAACTCGCCTACCTGCACCTCGTGCACAATATTCTTGATCACTTCGACAGCCTGTTTGGATTTTTCTTCGTCAGTTCCTGTCACAAACACTTCCCCCGTATCATCAATGTCAATTTCCACGCCGTAGTCCTCCACTATCTTGTTTATGGTTTTTCCCCCCGACCCAATAACCATACCGATCTTTTCAGGGTCTATCTGCAGTACATATATCTTTGGGGCGAAAGGAGATAGGCTGGGCCGCGGATTTTCGAGAATGGGGCGGATAACCTCGTCGAGGATCTTCATTCGTGCTTTCTTTGCTCCTTCAAGAGCTTCTTTGAAGATCTTTTCATTGATCCCGTTGATCTTCACGTCAAGCTGAAGAGCGGTGATGCCTTCTTTGGTTCCCGCTACCTTGAAATCCATATCCCCATGATGGTCTTCAGGGCCTTGAATGTCGGTAAGCAACGCGTAGTTTCCTTTTTCATCCTGCATGAGCCCCATAGAAATGCCTGCCACCGCTCTCTTAATGGGGACTCCAGCATCGAGGAGCGCCAAAGAAGAAGAGCAGGTGGAAGCCATGGATGTGGAGCCGTTAGAAGACACCACTTCGGTCACAATGCGAATGGTGTAAGGAAAGTCAGTGACTTGCGGAATAACAGGCAAAAGGGCTTTTTCAGCAAGCATGCCGTGGCCGATCTCTCTTCTTCCAGGGCCTCTCATGGGCTTCACTTCTCCCGGAGCATAGGGAGGGAAGTTGTAGTGGTGCAGGAATCGCTTCTTGCCAATGAATTCCATTCCCTCAAGAAGTTTTTGGTCCCCTGGAGCTCCCAAGGTTAAAATAGACAAAGTTTTTGTTTGGCCCCGTTCGAACAGGCCTGAACCATGGGTTCGTGGCAGTATTCCCGCGGATCCTTTCAGGTCCCGTATCTGGTCGAGCTTACGGTCATCTACCCGCTTGCCTTCCTTGAGCGCTGCTTCATGCACCTGCCTATTGATCTCTTCTTCAAAGAAATCTTTCACAAAGCTTATCTTTGCCGGGTCATCATATTTTTCAGAGAGAGACAGGAGTAACTCTTCTTTGACCAGGTCAACCTGTTCCATTCTTGCTTTCTTGTCTCCCTGGAAAAGGGCAGTTTTGAGTTTTGCTCCCAGGAATGTCTGTATCTCCTGCTTGAGCGCCTCGTCTTTTACAGCTTCAACAAGCGGAAGCTTCTCTTTGCGCACTTCTTTTGCAAGCTGTTCCTGGAACTCAATGACCTGAAGCATGTATGGTTTTGCGAACTGCAAAGCCTCGATCATTACCGCTTCTCCCACTTCTTTGCCCGAACCTTCTATCATATTAATAACAAGATCTCCTTCGTGCTTTATTCCCGCGAACACAAGGTCGAGATCGCTTTTTGTTCTCTGTTCATAGGAAGGGTTCACCACGAACGCGTTATCAATTCTGCCAATGCGAAGCGCTCCCAAAGGTCCTTTCCAGGGAATGTCGGATATTGAAAGCGCAAAAGACGCGCCGAGCAGCCCCAAGATATCGGGATCATAGGTTGCGTCCCAAGAGAGACAGGTTGCAATGACCTGTATTTCGTTCCTGAGTTGGCTTGGGAACAGGGGGCGGATAGCCCGGTCAACGAGTCTTGCGGTAAGGATCGCTTCGTCGGTGGGTCTTCCTTCCCTTCGCACGAATCTGGATCCCAGGATTTTTCCCGCGGCATAGAACCTTTCTTCGTACTCTACGGAAAGCGGAAAGAACCCTTGGTTGGGAAGAAGGCGCTTTGCCATAACCGCGGTAACCAAAAGCATGGTGTCGCCCATGCGCATCATCACAGCTCCATTTGCCTGCTCTGCCAGAGGAGTTATTTCAAAGGATATTTCGTGATCTCCGAGTTTTATCGTAGAGGGAGAAGCCATCTTCGTGGTTTTAACAAATATTTATCTGCGGTTTCTTCAAGATCCAAAAACTCGTCGGCAACCTCCCTGAGCTTTGAGGAAGTGGATTTTCCGAATGCCATAACCTCAACCCGCTTCCCGTGGTTCTTTAAGTATTCAACCAAAGGAGCAAAGTCTCCGTCTCCTGAAACAAGGGTGATAACATCCACGCCGCCCGATGTTTTGATCGCGTCTACCGCAATGCCCACATCCCAATCAGCTTTTTTAAGTCCGCCATAATATTCCTGCAAGTCTTTGACCCTCGTTTCAATGCCGAGCTTTAGCAGAGCTTCAAAAAAAGGTTTTTCCTCCCCTGTTTTGGTTCTTACCACGTATCCAAATGCTCGTACGAGGTGTCTTCCCGCAACCGCGCTTTTCAGAACTTCTCCAAAGTTCACCCGCGCCTGGTACAGGTTCTTGGCAGAGTGGTAGAGGTTTTGAACGTCAATAAAAACTGCTACTCGCTGATCTTTGTTTTTCAATGTCATTGCGATAGTAATATTACCCGGGGCATTTTTATACGCTCACCACGGAGGGTTCGCTAAAATGCCCGCTGAAATCAAGCAGTTGATTTCAGCCCCAGCTTCTTTACAAAAGCACTGTGCCGCTTGGGGTTTTCTTGTTTAAGGTACGCCAAGAGCGTTCTCCTTCGCGCGACCAACTTCAAAAGCGCGCGCTTGGAAGAAAAGTCTTTTGCGTGCTTTTTTAAGTGCAAGAGCAAGCGCCCTATCTCTTCAGAGATAAGGGCTATTTGCACTTCCGGGCTTCCGGTGTCACTCGTGTGCACCTTGTATTTCTCAATAACCTTTACTTTTTCTTTCTGTTTCAGCATAAAAACAATCTAGCATAAAAACAAAAAAGGCGCAACTATACCTTTTTGGTGCCCCCAGAAGGAATCGAACCCTCGTCAGTGGATTAAGAGTCCACAGCTTTACCACTAAGCTATGGGGGCGGAGTTTATTTAGCGACGCAAGAGATCTGCCACCAGTTTCCAAGGCCTGCCCATTGCGAAACCCCAAGGGCCTGGAATATGGTGTTCACGAAGATCCACGATGCATACACAATGATGAGACCTATTACCACCGCAGTCAATACGGTCCTGCCTCTCGAAACCGATTGCGGATTCCCTCCTGCGGTAAGCATCATGAACCCGCCCACAACTACGAACAGCGCTGCAAGAGGAGGGATGATCGTGCCCAAGAAGAAGTTGAGGATGCTGGTGGCGAGCAAAAAGATGTGACAAAAGTTACAAGCATCCTTTTCGTTATAGGGCGTGTTGGGGTTATCCGCCGATGCTCCACACACCCCGATCCCGAATTGTTGCGTAGGCACTTGAGGGGCTGGGGCGGGCTGCGTGCCGCCGGGCGGCGTCAGTGCTGCATATACTTGCCCTGCGAGCGGCAAGATAACAAGCCCGATCAATAAGAAGAAAGCCACTTTTTTCATTATAGTAGTATACCCTTCCCCATTGAATTTTTCAATTTTTAAGCTACAATCAAAAAAAAGAACAAGCAGTTGTTTTTTGTCCCCGTGGTGTAACGGATAACATACCTGCCTTCGAAGCAGTTGACTGGAGGTTCGATTCCTCCCGGGGACACCAGAAATACCATGAAAATCCCTCAAGAAGTTGAAACAGTGATGCAAGCCCTTTCCCAGGGTGGGTTTGAAGCCGCCATAGTGGGAGGGTGTGTGCGGGACCTGCTTTCAAAACGGGAACCCGAAGACTGGGACGTTGCAACCAACGCAACTCCCGAAGAAGTGCAGAAGCTCTTCCCTGAAAACTTTTACGACAACAAGTTTTTCACGGTTACGGTGAAAACAAAAAGCGAGAACCCAAAGCTCAAAGAGATCGAAATTACGACCTACCGCACCGAGTTTAAGTACGTTGACCGCAGAAGGCCCGAAGAAGTGAAATATGCGGAGAGCCTCGAGGAAGACCTTTCGCGGAGAGACTTTACGGTGAACGCAATAGCTCTTCGTCCTAAACCAGGTCTAGGGCGAGAACATCCTAGACCTGGTTTAGGACTGGAAGTGGTGGACCCATTCGGAGGCCAGAAAGATTTGAAAGCAAAGCTTATCCGCGCAGTAGGAAGCGCAGAAGAACGCTTCCAGGAAGATGCCTTGCGTATGCTGCGGGGCGTTAGATTGGTTTCAACGCTGGGTTTTAACCTTGAACCGAACACGCGAGAAGCTATCAAAAGGAACGCCGCACTTGTCAAAGAGATTTCACAAGAGCGCATACGCGACGAATTCGTGAAAACTATCATGTCGGAAAGGGCTGCTTTTGCGATAGGAGAGCTCCAAGACCTCGGGCTTTTGGAATACATTATTCCCGAACTCCTCGAAGGCTGGGGAGTAACACAAAATAAGCACCACATATATACCGTGTGGGAGCACAACATTCATTCTCTTGAGTTCGCGGTCAAAAAAGGCTGGAGCCTTGAGGTGCGGCTTGCTTCCCTGCTGCACGACGTTGCAAAACCCAGGGTGAAAAAGGGAGAAGGCGCAGACTCAACCTTTCACGGCCACGACGTTGCAGGAGCCCGCATGGTTTTAACGATACTCTCGAGACTGCGCTTTCCCAAGAAAACCATTGAGAAGGTGGCGCTGCTCGTGCGCTACCACATGTTTTACTATAATGTAGGAGAGGTTACGGAGTATTCTGTTCGAAAGCTCGTGCGCAACATTGGGCAAGAAAACATTGAGGATCTTTTAGAAGTGAGGCAGGCAGACCGCATTGGGTCAGGCGTTCCAAAAGCCGAACCCTACAAATTGCGGCATCTTCGGTATATGCTAGAGAAGGTTTCGCAAGACCCTATCTTGCCTAAAATGCTGGCAGTCAAAGGAAACGACGTGATGGAGCAACTAAAGATTGAGCCAGGGCCCAAAGTGGGCCACATTTTGAACATACTGTTGGAAGAAATTCTGGAAGATCCCAAAAGGAACAAAAAAGAGGTGCTGCAAAAGAGAATAGAAGATTTGGGAAAACTTTCAAACCCTGAACTCCAAAAACTTTCAGCAAAAGCAAAAGAAGGGCGGGTTCTCGTGGAGACATCGCGAGACGAAATGACGAAGCAAAAATATTGGGTTACATAAAAACTTAAATGATAAAAGTTTTTCGGAGGGTATACGATGATTCTTACTTCGCAACATCCACACCCTCTTTTGTTCACCAGACTGCGGCAAAGGCGAAGATCGTGAAGTCTGCAAAAACCGGAGGAGATCTGCTTGAGATCGGTTGCGGAGATGGCTCGCTTCTTCGAGAACTCGCAGATCACTTTCGCGTGACAGGAGTTGATGTCTCTCCTTTTGCGCTCGAAAAAGCGAAACAAGTGGTACGTGGAGGGAAGTTGCAGCTCATGGATATTGAGGGGGATAAGCTTGATGGAAAGTACGACGTGGTGGTTGCCCTCGACGTATTGGAGCACCTGAAAGAGCCCGTACAGGCAGTCGCAAAGATAAAAAAAGCGCTCAAAAGAGGCGGTGTGTTCATTTTTTCTACGGCAAACAACTATGGACTGTTCGGGCGCATCGCGACCGCGGTGGGAAACTATTTTGACAAAACCCACATATCAACATTGCCAAGGAAAGAATGGCTCGATATGATGGAGTCGCTTCAGTTTAAACTCATAGCCGTTATGAATAAAACGTGGTTTGGATTTGGGCGGAAAGAGTACACAAAACATTTTGCTTCAAATTTTCTGGTGGTTCTCCAAAATACACAGTAATTATTTCGGGGTGTAGTATAACGGCAGTACGCGGGGTTCGGGACTCCGTAGCCTGGGTTCAATTCCCAGCTCCCCGACATGAAAAGGCTTATTCCAGGCATTGTGCTCCTTTTGGTTGTTGCAGGAGGCGTTGTTTTTCTGAACGCGCGGGAAAAAGAGACTGTTTCGCCGGATCGGCGAGCCTTGGAGTTGTTTACCAACCAAGCAATTTCAGGAGAGCGAATCAGCGAGCCTTCTCAGATTGATTTAGGGGAGGAGTCTGCGCTTTGCGAAGGCCAAGCGCAAGCAGACTTCAACTGCTATGAGAAAATATTCGCAGACCTTACGAAGAATGAAGGTATTGTTGCCGCCTTTGCGTTGTTGCGAGCGGAGTATGCAAAGAGTGCATACGTGCAGTCTCAATGCCACCCCTTGGCGCACGTTATTGGGAACACGGCCGCAACGCTCTTTCCCGATGTTTCAGAAGCCTACACAAAAGGAGACAGCTTTTGCTGGTCGGGATACTACCACGGGGTTTTGGAAGGAGTTATCGGCCGCATCGGATATTCCAATCTTGGAAAAGAAATGAATAGTATCTGTAAGGGGCTCAGGGACGCAAGAGCGTATTCTTTTGACCACTATAACTGCGTGCATGGTTTGGGCCACGGGGTTATGGCAGTAACCAATAATGAATTATTCCAATCTCTGGAAACCTGCGACATTCTTGAAGATTCCTGGGAGCGTACTTCCTGCTGGTCTGGAGCGTTCATGGAGAACGTGATCGTAGACAACAAGAATCACTATACAAAATATCTGAAACCAGAAAATCCTTTGTATCCTTGCAGCGCCGTGAACGAACAGTACAAAGGAACGTGCTACCTTATGCAGACTTCATATATGCTCAAGGTAACACTCGGAGATTTTCAGAAAGTATTCGACTTGTGCGGCCAGGCTGAAACGAACCATCAAAATACCTGTTACCAAAGCCTGGGGAGAGACGCATCGGGAAGAAGCCTGAGCAATGTTGAACAAACAAAAGCAACGTGCGATCTTGGGAAAAACTTTGCGCAGCGCTCCAACTGCGTTATTGGAGCAGTGAAAGATTTCATCTCCTACTTCCATTCAGATGCTCAAGCAAAAGAACTCTGCGCCTCCCTTGACGGAGCAGACCTGCAAAAGGTATGTAAAGATACAGCAGAGAGTTATGCAACAGTTCTGTGAGGGCCTGTAGTTAAGTGGCAAAACGCCGCATTCGCATTGCGGAGGCGCGAGTTCGATTCTCGCCAGGTCCACAGCTTAAAGTGAAGTGCGTGGTCGATGTCCCACGTCGACCATGTCCAGGTTGTGTTCGCAAGGTTCTTAGGCTAGACTCGAGTCAGAAGCGATTTGAAAGGAGTATTCTGCGATGCAGGCGGGAGAATTGAAAGAAGGTGACTGGTTCCGTTGGAGTAGAGACGGGCGTACGTGCGAGCGTCGTGCCGGAGGAGTCATGGTTATCGGAGGAAATGACTGTGTGCCCGTGCAGCCGCTTCAGCCGACTCCCAACCAGCCCGGAGCGTATATTCCCGTAATCGACGAGGTGACCCTGCTTGTGCGCAAAGAAGTGCGCCTGAACTAGGGCGAAAAGTGGCAACTTCGATTGCCGCTGTTTTTTAAAAGAAAAATCCGAGTATTCCTGCTCGAGCAGAGATACCCGGATTTTTCTTTTTTACCCTGAGCTAGTCGAAGGGTTCTCTTCCTACTCGGTCGCTATGACTGCTCCGGTTGATGCATCTACAAAGATATTTGAAAGGCCTACATTCTTCATTCCGCTCACCTCCCATATCTTCTTCCCGTCAACCTTTATCAATGTGACGGAAAACACCTTATCAAGATGGTTGCCTTCTTTCACAATGTTCGTTGCGGCCTGAGCGCTCACCGATATCCCAGCTTCGCTTTGCCCGTCGGGAATGATCCTGATAACGTCTTCCATGAGCTCGAGCTTTGCGTGCGCTCCCAGCGCGAACCCTTCTTTCGTTTCTCCGTTTTCATCCATTCCCAGGTTTACATCGGTCTCTACAACTCCGCCCGCGACCGCGACATCTTTTCCGCTCACCTGGACTGAGGCGTTGCTCCTTGTCTCAAGCTTGACCACTGGAGAGAAGATGAACTTCCCGCTCCCTGTTACGTGCAAAGACTCGTCGGCAAGGAAATCAACTACAATGCTCGAAGTCTTGTTTGCTTGAACCACTATTTTCCCTACAAGCTTCAGGTCTCCCGAAGGAAGTTTGGCTTCCTGTGTTTGGCCATTGGCCTTGGTTATCAGCACCTTGCTTATCTCAGGCCGTATCTGGTTGTACTCTCTTTCTGGTAGTTGAGCCTGAGCAAGAAGCTCAATTGCTCCTCGCGCTTTCAGGTCAAGGAGGTTGAATTCTCTCGGCCCTTCTGAAACCGTGAGCCACCCGTCCCCTTCTTGGTGCGCCTGTACCTTGTCTATGGTTGCCTTGATTGATTCAATGCCGCTTAAAGAAACAGCTTGGTCTGTGATGCCAAAGATGACATTGCCCTTCAAGGCTTGCTGGTTTTCAGGATTGCTTGCGCCCTTGAAATAGGCGTACAAGCCTCCCGCAACAACAATAAGCAGTGCTCCAACTAGAACTGCGGCAGGAACTTTTGACATACTCTTTTGTATATATTGCTTCTTTCTAATAACTCGACCTTTGGATATGAATATATCTGCGTCAATATCGTTGACGGAATTGCCTCCATAATCTTGCGCCCTGCTTGACAAAAAAGACCTGGCGTGCTATATAGTAGGAATTGGCCTACCAACGTGGTTGGCCATAGTTTCTCCGCTACAACGCGGAGAGAGGAGGTTCCATGACTCGGTGCACTCGTGATGGGACGAAGTCCCAGACCGTAACGTTAGCTTCATCTTTCTCAACCAGCGACCACACCGGCGACACGGCCAGGGCGGCCGCGACCAGGACGACCCCGACGACCCCGGCGCCCAAGTCGCGCTGATCGATCGAGGCCGGCGTCGGCCTCTCTCGCTGAGAGAGGCCTGGCCTCGGTAAGTCCGCCGCATGGCGGACGAGAGGAGGAACGATGCCTCCGTAGCGAAGCCGCTACACATATACAGGCAGGGTAATGCTGTCGTAAGGCAGGATGCCCCAGCCAGGGCCCCGGTTTCGACCAGGGCCCTTCACTTTTCTTGACTTCCCTTTTCGGGCATGGTATAAGGAATTATTAACTACTGAAACGATTGAGATGTCCGCTGGAAGGCGGATTTTAAATTCTATGATAGACCTCAAAAACTTAAGCTTGCTTGTTGACCACATCTCTTCAGAAAAAGGACTGGGGAAAGAGGTGGTTTTTGAAATGGTTGAGCAGTCTTTGGCTTCCGCGTACAAAAAAGAGTATGGAAAGCGCGGCCAGGTCATTCGTGCGGATCTCGATCCCAAAACAGGCAAAGCCAACTTCTGGCAGGTGCAAACCGTGGTGGATGACACCATGATCTATTCGGAAGAAGAGTTGGCAGAACTCCAAGAAAAGAAAGCTCTTATAGAAGAGGAGGAAACCCCGAGCGAAGAAAAGAAAGTGAGGTTCAACCCCGAACGCCACCTCATGGTTGAAGAGGCGAAAAAAAAGAAGAAAGACGCAAAACCAGGAGATACCATTGAAACAAAACTTGAACCAAAGGCAGACTTTGGAAGAATTGCCGCCCAAACCGGCAAGCAAGTCATTCTGCAAAAAATACGGGAAGCAGAGCGGGAGATCATTCTGAACGAGTTCAAGTCAAAAGAAGGCGAGCTCGTATCGGGTATTGTACAGCGGCTTGAGGGCACCACCGTGTTGATAGACCTGGGAAAAACCCTCGGAGCATTGCCCAGGGAAGAACAGGTCCCGGGAGAGTTTTACCGGCCCGGCCAGCGGCTCAAGTTTTTCTGCCTTCAGGCGCAAGATTCTTCGCGAGGCCCCCAAATAGTTCTGTCGCGCGCCTATCCCAAGTTCATTTCCAAGCTCTTTGAGTTGGAGGTTCCCGAGATCCAGGGAGGAACAGTAGAGATCAAGGCTATAACCAGAGAGCCTGGTTCCCGTTCAAAAATAGCGGCATTTTCTTTAGCAGACGGAGTTGACGCGGTAGGCTCTATGGTGGGCCAAAGAGGCACGCGAGTCACCGCAGTCATTAATGAACTGGGAGGAGAGAAAATAGATGTCATTGAATGGGCAGAAGATCCCAAGCAATTTATTGCCAACGCTCTTTCTCCGGCAAAGGTGGTTGATGTTGAGATCCACGAAAAGAACAGGGCCGTGGCGTTGGTTGCAGAAGACCAGCTGTCTTTGGCAATTGGAAGAGAGGGGCAGAATGTGAGGCTTGCCGCAAAACTCACGGGCTGGAAAATAGATATAAGGACTCCCGAAGGGACAGAAGTTGCAATGGAAGAACCTGTTTCTGAAGAGGCCGCCTCCGAAGGCCCGCTTCGCCAAAGCGATAGCGAGGCGAGAGGCGAGCCTCGCCCTGCTGGGCGGGTTGCGCAAGAAAAGAAAGAAGAATAGCATACATATATGAATCTTATACCCACGGTTATTGAAAAAACCCAGTACGGAGAGCGGGCCTACGACATATATTCCAGGCTCCTGCGCGACCGGATCATTTTCCTGGGAGCTCCCATTAACGATATCGTTGCCAACTCCGTCATCGCGCAGCTTTTGTTCCTTGCTTCAAGAGATTCTCAAAAGCCCATTCAGTTCTATATCAACACTCCCGGAGGGAGCGTGACCGCGGGTTTGGCTATTTATGACACCATGCAATACATCAAGGCTCCGGTTTCAACCGTGTGCGTTGGCATGGCTGCCTCCATGGGAGCAGTATTGCTGGGAGCGGGAGCAGCAGGCAAGCGTTTTGCGCTTCCCAATTCTCAGATCATGCTTCATCAGGTTGCAGGCGGCGTGACCGGAGAAGCAATAGAGATCGAGATAACGGCAAAACAGATCGTGAAGATACGGGAGCGGCTCAACACCATTATTTCAAAACACACCAAGCAGCCCATTTCAAAAGTAGAAAAAGACACAGACAGAGACTTTTACCTCACGCCCGAGGAAGCAAAAGCGTACGGTCTTATCGACGAAGTTATTGACGGAAAAGCGCAAGCATGATTGCTGTCCTTTTTCTTTTTGCTATTTTTGCCATTGGACTTGCGGCCGTTCTGAGCATGGTGCTCAAATCTTTGGGGCTCGACCCGCGAGAAGCATTTACGTTGTTTCTCTTGGCTACAGGTGCTGTCATTGTTTCTACCATTATACTCTTTCTTACGAGCGCCTGAGATTTTGACAGTGCTTTTGCCTCGTGCTACTATCAGGGCATATAAGCAACTTGATCAACAAAACCTATGAATACAACAACCCTGGTGCTCTCAGGGGTTTTTGCCTTGGCCCTCGGAGCAATTCTTGGATATGTAGCGAGGCAAACGCTTGCCAGCAAACGGGCAGGAACAGTAGAAGAGAGGCTGCGGAAGCTCGCAGCAGAAGCTGAGCGGAACGCCCAAAGCCTTACCGAAAAAGCAAAAGCAGACGCCCGAGCTACCTTAGAAAAGGCAAAGGCAGAAGAAGACGAAAGAAGAAAAGCACTCTTGCAGACAGAGCAACTCCTTTTAAAGAGGGAGGAGGTTTTTGATAGGAAAAGCTCTGAGTTTGAAGCTAAGGAAAAGACATTCCAGGAAGCTCTTCAAGGCTTCCAAAAAGACAAAGAGGGTTTGGAACAGGGCAAGGCAGAGGTTATCAAAAAGCTCGAAACCCTTGCAGGGCTTTCTGAAAAAGAGGCCTTAGAGGAGTTGTACCAAAGGATTGAGGATCAGCACGGGAAAGAGATCATGGAGCGCATCAAGAAGCTTGAAACAGAAGGAGAGAACCGCTTTTCCCAACGGGCGAAAGAGATCATTGCATATGCAATTCAGAAGTCAGCTGTTCCCCAGACCCAAGAACTCACCACCACTACCTTGGCGCTTTCTTCAGAAGACATCAAAGGAAAAATAATTGGGAAAGAAGGAAGGAACATCAGGGCATTGGAACGGGCAGCGGGCGTTGAGGTTATTGTAGACGAAACCCCGGAGGCCGTGGTTATTTCAGGCTTTGATCCTGTTCGAAGACACGTTGCCAAGGTAGCCTTGGAGCGGCTCATCAAAGACGGCAGAATACAGCCTTCACGCATTGAGGAAGAAGTTGCCAAAGCGCAGTCTGAAGTAGATACGCAAATGAGAGAAGCAGGCGAAGCTGCGGCATATGACCTTGGAATAGTGGGGCTCGACCCAAGACTTATTCAGCTTTTGGGAAGGCTGAGATTCCGCACGAGCTATGGGCAGAACGTGCTGCTTCACTCTATTGAGGTTGCCCATTTGGCTTCAGCCCTGGCTTCAGAGATCGGAGCCAACGCCACCATTGCCAAGAAAGCAGGTTTGTTCCACGACATTGGCAAGGCTCTCGACCACCAAGTGGAAGGCTCACACGTTGAGATTGGAATGAGAATTCTGGAGAAGTTCGGCTCTGAAAAAGAAGTTATCGACGCGATGAAGTCGCACCACGAACAATTTCCCTACGAATCCATCGAAGCCATTTTGGTGCAAACAGCAGACGCAATTTCTGCTTCTCGGCCTGGAGCAAGGAAAGATACTTTGGAAAATTACTTGAAACGCATTGGAGAGCTTGAAACTCTAGCTTCTTCTTTCCAGGGAGTAGAAAAAGCATATGCCATTCAGGCAGGACGAGAAATTCGGGTGTTCGTGAAGCCGGGAGAGCTCGATGACCTCAATTCTCAGAAGCTCGCCAAAGACATTGCCAAGCGCATTGAAGAAGAATTGAGATACCCAGGGGAAATAAAAGTTACCCTCATTCGCGAAAACCGCTTCGTAGAGTTCGCGCGGTAGTTTATACCCTCTTTGCGAGAACGCCGTACAGAGCGCCGAATACGGCGTGGTTTTCTGCTACAACTTTTAGATGCGCTTCCTCGAGAAGCGTTTTGAGTTCGGTTTCAGTAAGCGGGATTTCCTCAATCCCCATGAGTTTGTTGAATTGGCCAATAAGAAAGAAGGCGGGAGACCGCACAGGAACCCAGATCATAACGTATCCGCCAGGCGCCACGCATTCCGCGTGTTTTTGCACAACCGCGCGCCTCTCCTGCCCGGTAAAGTGCTCGATCAAGCCTGTGCTGTGAACGAATCCATACTGCTTCTGGGGAGTGAAGTGCAAAAGGTCTTGCTGTGTTTTTATAAGCTCGCAGGGAAAGTCTTCTTTGCGCGCCCTTGCCAGGGCTGATTCGCTGAAGTCGAGAAGGGTTACGGATTGAGCAGGATAACGTTTCGCGAGATATGCGCTGTTTCTCCCGGTTCCCGAACCAAGTTCAAGGATGTGGCCCGAAGGAGAAACCAAACTCAAAAGCGTGTCGAACGAGGAGAAATACACCACTCTTCGATACCATGCTTCGAGCGTTTTGCTTCCCGAAAACTGCGAAGGGATTTTTCCCCATATCCCGTTCCACATCTCAGCGGAATTTTCCACCGCGTGCGTAGAGTTTCTAGACATTCCGCCAGTATACACCTATTTGACGATCAAGGGAAGCCTAATCTTTTGAGCGGGCAAGGGGAGTCGAACCCCTGTCATCACCTTGGAAAGGTGAGGTAATGCCGTTATACGACGCCCGCGCTAAAAGCTAACAGGCTGAAGTGTCGGGCCGCCCGCCCCTTCGGGGCGAGGCGAGCCTCGACCAAATTAACAACTGTTAATTTGGTCGGGGTGCCGGGAATCGAACCCAGGCTACATGCTCCCAAAGCAAGCGTACTACCATTATACGACACCCCGAATGCACAGTCTGAAACAAGAAAAGTATACCATTTTGGTATTGTTTTTCAAGGCGTGGTATCATATTTGAATGGCTCTTTCACTTTCTGAGCTCAATGTTTTTGGACATTGCAGGAAATACGGACTCTCGGCTTTCCAGTGCCCTCATTTTCTGTTTTTGCTTATGGGAACGCTCATCATTGTTTCCATACTCCTTTTTTACGCGGTTGGCTCCAAATATATTGAGGATCCTCTCACGGTTGCTTTTATCACGCTCATTCTCGCGTGCGTGTTGCTCGCCATAGCATTTATTATCACAGACAGTTTCCAGCGGTTGGCAGAAAACGCAAGGCTTAAAACAGAATTCGTGAGCATTGTTTCCCATCAATTGCGCTCCCCTCTTTCGAATATGAAGTGGGGGCTCGAGGTTTTGCTCTCGGGGAGAGCGGGAACTATAGAAACAGGAGAGGCAGAGTATCTCCAAATTCTCAAGGAAAATAGCAGTCGCATGCATGAGCTTATCAACGATCTTTTGGTTGCTTCCCGTATTGAAGAGGGGGGGCTCACCCTCCAAAAAGAGGAGTTCTCGTTCAAAGAGCTGCTTTCTACTATTGTCGCGGGTTTCAAGCCCTGGATAACTGCTTCGAATATGCATTTGAGCGTTGAAGGAGATGAAAATATCTCAAAGATAAACACAGATCCTTCCCTTCTGCGCCAAGTTATTCAAAACCTCTTAGATAACGCAATTCGATACGGGAAGAGCACGATCGCTTTGCGCTACCTCAAAAAAGGCAAGAATGTGTACTTTGAGGTCAAAGACGACGGCGTTGGAATTCCCAAAGAAGACCAGAAGTTCATCTTTCAGAGGTTTTTCCGTTCAGGAAATGCAAGAAAGCATCAGACCGAAGGTTCTGGCCTTGGGCTGTATATTGCCAAATCCATGCTCGAGAAGTTTGGAGGGAGCATTGGGTTTCGTTCAGAAGAAAACAAAGGGTCGACATTTTGGTTCACTATACCCTTGTAATATTATCGTTCATGAAAACCATACTAGTCGTTGAAGACGAGTCTGCGCTTCAGAAAGCAATGTCTGACGTGTTGACCCAGGAAGGGTTTGAAGTTGTTTCCGCGCTTGACGGAGAAGCGGGATTGAGGCTGGCGCAAGAAAAAAAACCGAACCTTATTCTCTTAGACCTCATCCTTCCCAAGATGAATGGGTTTGAGGTCCTCGAAGCCTTGAAAAAGGACGCAACAACGCGATCTATTCCCGTTATTGTGCTCACCAACCTGGAGGATATGAAGAACATACAAAAAGCTGTTGATCTGGGAGCCACCACGTATCTCGTGAAGGCAAACTATTCTTTGGAAGAGGTGCTGGAAAAAGTCAAAAGCACGGTTGCATGAAAATTGAGAACCAGCAATTGAAGGCGTTCCTCATTGACGCGGCTCTTGTTGCAGAAGGAGAGTTGCTCGCGGCTGAGGAACGGGCAAGAAAAGAAGGCAAGCGGTTGCGCGATGTTCTGTTGGAAGAAAAGCTTCTCCCAGAAGAAGACTTGGTGCGAACCGAAGCCTACATCTTGGGTATTCCTTTTGTGAGCCTGCAGAATGAAAAGATCGATCCTGCAGTCTTGAAAATCATCCCAGAACCCATCGCGCGCTCTCACAATATTCTGGCCTTTCGCCAAAAGGACCAGGATCTCGAAGTTGCCATGCTCGACCCCGACGACCTGAGGACTATTGATTTTATCAAGAAGAAATCAAACCTTAGGATCCTCCCCCGCTTAACAGACACAGAAAGCTTAAAACAAGTACTGCAGCAGTATTCAAAAAGCTTGGAAGCAGAATTCGGCGATATCATTCAAAAAGAAGTCACGGGCATTAGAGCAATTCAAGAGGAGGGGGCAAAAGAAGCACAATCTTTGGAAAAAGTTGCTGAAGAGCTTCCGGTCATCCGCATTGTTGATACTTTGCTCAAGCACGCCATTTTACAAAGAGCCTCTGACATACATATTGAACCGCTCGAGAAAGAAGTCATCGTGAGATATCGCATTGACGGAATATTGCGCGACGCCATGATCCTTCCCAAGAACGCTTCAGGAGGAATAGTGGCGCGCATTAAGGTGTTGTCCAACCTCAAGCTCGACGAGCAGCGCCTTCCCCAAGACGGCCGCTTCAAAGTAGAGACCGACGAATACAAATATTCTGTAAGGGTTTCTATTATTCCTGTCTTCGACGGAGAAAAAGTGGTCATGCGTCTTTTGCCCGAAACCGCAAAAGCCTTCACTCTGGAGCAGCTGGGGTTCCAGGGAGAAGCCCTGGAAGTTGTACACAAGAACTTGAGAAAGCCCGTAGGCATGATCCTGGTTACCGGGCCCACGGGTTCGGGGAAAACCACAACCCTGTATTCCATGATGGAGATCCTCAATACTCCCGAGGTGAACATTTCAACAGTGGAGGATCCTATTGAGTATCACATGCCAAGGATCAACCAAACACAGGTAAATCCGAAAATAGGTTTGAGTTTTGCCTCAGGGTTGCGCTCTCTTTTGAGGCAAGACCCCAACATTGTCATGGTAGGAGAGATACGCGACAAGGAAACCGCGAGTCTGGCCATTAACGCGGCTTTGACCGGCCACCTGGTGCTTTCGACCTTACACACCAACAACGCAGCAGGAGCTATTCCAAGGCTTGTTGATATGGGAGTGGAGCCATTCCTGCTTTCCTCCACCCTTTCCATTATTATTGCGCAAAGACTTGTGCGCAGGCTGTGCGAAGAGAAGACGCCCTTTCACCTTTCGAGCCAAGACCTGAAGCTCTTGAGCCCCTACTGCAGCTTGGAGGATATTGAAGAAGCCTTGAGAAAGGAGAAACTGATAGGCGCAAAAGAAAAATTGGCGCAGGCTACTTTTTTCAAGCCAAAGCCCAGTAAAGAATCTCAAGAAGGGTACCAGGGAAGGCTGGGCATTTATGAAGTTCTCGAGGTAACAGAAACCATTAAAGAGCTTGTGGTGCGCAACGCCACCTCAGACCACATCCAGGTGCAAGCCATAAAAGAAGGAATGCAAACCATGGTGGTAGACGGCTTCCTAAAGGCAGCCAAAGGCGTAACCAGCATCGAAGAGGTTATCCGCGTGGTCACCGAGTAAGTAATGCATGCCAAAATATTTCTACAAAGCAGCTTCCTTTCAGGGAGAGCATATCACAGGAGAAGAAACTGCAGAAGACGAAAAAGGGCTAGCCAAGGTTCTGCGCGAGCGCGGTTTTGTGTTGACTGAGGCAAAAGAGCGGGGCAAGAAACGATTCTCTTTTTCTATTGATTTTTCTGCCAACCTTTTTGGGGTGACCCTGGTAGAAAAACTCATGTTCGTGCGGAACCTCAAGGTCATGATAGGGGCAGGAGTTTCCTTGCCAAAGGCCCTGGAGATACTTTCTGAACAGGTGAAAAGCAAGAAGTTTAAGACAGCTGTGCTGAATATGCGGGAGCAGGTTTTCCAGGGGAAGCTGTTATCCCAAGCGATGGAGGGGCATGGCGAAGTATTTTCTGAGCTTTTCCAAAACATGGTGAAGGTAGGAGAAGAGTCGGGAACCTTGGAGGAAGTTCTGTCTCAGCTGGCTCTCCAGCTTGAAAAGGAGCATGAGCTGCGATCCCAAATTACGGGAGCTTTACTGTATCCCGCTGTTGTTGTTTCTGCCATGCTCCTTATTGGTATTTTAATGCTGGTCATGGTGGTGCCAAAACTCGCTGCCACATTCAAAGACCTTGGAGTGAGCCTTCCTGTCACCACGAGATTTGTTATAGCGTTCGGGAAGCTCCTGAGCGAGAAGTGGTATCTGGTGTTCCCGGTTTTTGCTGTTTTGTTCGGCGTAGCTCTTCGGGCGTTGCGAACCTCTGCCGGGAAACGGCTGTGGGACACTATTTCTCTAAAGCTCCCTCTTTTCTCCGCCATGATCCAGAAGACGAACAGCGCGGTTACCCTACGAACACTCAGCTCTCTCATTGCTTCGGGGGTTCCCATTGTGCGAGCTCTTGAAATTACTTCTCACGTAGTGGGCAACAGTTTTTACCAAGAAGCGCTGCAAGAGGTTGCCAAAGACGTTGCCAAGGGCGCTAAGATATCAGACTCCCTGGCTCGGGCAAAACATCTCTACCCCACTCTCATTATTCAAATGGTGCAGGTAGGAGAAGAAACAGGGGAAAGCGCCCAGGTTCTTTCAAAGTTGGCTGAGTTTTTTGAAGAAGAGGTGACCCAGGTAACCAAGAACTTGGCTTCGGTTATAGAGCCCCTGCTCATGCTGTTGATTGGGGCTGTGGTAGGATTTTTTGCCGTGTCCATGATCCAGCCCATGTATTCGCTTTTGAACTCCGTCAAATAAATGACTAACGGCAAACAACCAGGATTTACCCTCATGGAAATCCTTGTAGTTGTGGGAATTATTTCCCTGCTTTTTGGCTTGGGCTTGTTAGCTTTCCGCCCCTTTGAACGAGAAAAGGTTTTGGAAGGCGCGGTAAATGAACTTGTTGCGACCCTTGAAGAAGCTCAGAATAATACCTTAGCTTCTGAGAACGAAAGCGCGTGGGGAGTTTCGTTTGATATCTCAGCATCTCCTCATGCGTATACCCTGTTCCAAGGTAGTTCTTTCCAAAGCCGCGACCCTTCTTTTGACAAAGCGCATGCAGTACCCTTGAACATTGAGTTTTCTTCTTTGAACCTGCAGAACAACGAGATCGTGTTCGCAAGACTCACCGGGTTCCCCGTGAACAGCGGAGATGTGGGCTTGAGGCAAAAAGGGGAAACTCAAGAAACCCGGGTGTTTGTAGCTGCAAATGGAGATATTGAAACCACAAACCCCGGAACCCCAGCCGATACTTCAAGGGTAAGGGACACACGTCATATTCATCTGAGTTACACAAGGGTTATTAATACCGCAAACGAGGTCGTAACCCTTACATTTCCCAACCAGGGCTCCCCTGTCACAAAAAACATTGACATCGCGAGCAATCTTGTTGGGGCCCAGCTTTTTTGGGAAGGGACGGTTTCTGTAGGCGGTCAAGACCAAAAAGTAAAAGTCCAAACGCATTTCCTCAACGATGCCGCTCAGAACACGCAGTTTTCTGTGCATCGAGACAAACGGGTGAATACTAGGGGATTTACTATGACAATAAGCGGAGACACCACAGGCAACCTTGTTGAGTATGACGACAGCGGCCAGATAACGAACGGAAATTCATTATATGTTTCAACCCCTGCCATTCAATAAAAACAAAGGCGTCTCGGTTATTGAGATCCTTATCGTAGTCGCCATAATCGGCACTGCGCTTTCCAGCATTCTGGGCGTATCAACGCTTTCCTTGAGACAGGTCGGAGATACGGATCTTGAGGCAAGGGCGCAAGCTCTGGCAAAAGAGACCTTGGAAGCAGTGATGAATTACCGAGGCGGAAACGCCTGGGATGCCGACGACCCCTTTAACTTGTATGACGGCTTAGGGATTGTTCTGCTTAACACCGCGTACTATCCCAAAATGTCTTCTGATATTCCCGCAAAATGGCAGCTTTTGCAGGGCCAAGAGCAGATGGAGGGCTTTACCAGAACAGTGGAGTTCCAGAGCGTTTCTCGGGATTCGAGTTCTAATATTGTTCAAACAGGCGGAACCGTGGATTCAAATACCAAAAAGGTTCTTGCTACTGTTTCGTGGCTAGATCGGGGGAGTTCACGGCAGGTCAGTCTTCAAATGTATCTTACGAACTGGAAATAGCATGAACAGAGGATTTACATTAGTAGAAGTTCTTATGTACGTGGCAGTTCTTGTGCTTGTGGTGGGCGCGGTGCTTTCATTCCTTCTTTTCGCGGCAGACTCGCAGCTCGCGCTTGTTTCTCAAAGGAGCATTACACTTGAGGGGTCGCGGGCAATGGAGTCTGTGGCAAAAGAAATACGGGAAGCAAAAAGTATATATACCGTAACGAGCGTTCTTGATGCTCACCCAGGCCAGCTTTCTCTTGAAACAAAAAAGGCGCTGCCCGCGGGGGAGCAAGAAACCTTTGTAGATTTTTTCCTTTGCGAAGAACGGCTCTGCATGAAACGGGAATCTCAAACTCCCATTGCTTTAACATCTCCCAGTGTAAAGGTTGAGAACCTTGTTTTCAGACAGGTGGTATCGGGAAGCATCCCGTCCGTAAGAATAGAGCTTACGCTTTCCTCAAAAGGGAATCAGACAAACTTTACCCAAACTGTTTCGTTACGAGTATATGAAGCGCCATAATCCCCAATCAGGATTCGCGGTATTGTACGCAACCATGCTTATCTTGGGTATTACCCTAGCTATGGTAGGCCCTCTTTCGCTTCTTTCGCTCTCAAGCCAGAAAATGACAAGAAAAGCAGCGGCTTCAAACCAGGCCTTGTTTGCCGCTGAGTCAGGGATTGAAGACGCGACGTATCGCATCAAGAATCTCCTTCCCTATAGTTCCAACTACACAATTTCTGTTGGGGATTCCCAAGCGAGCTTGCAGGTTACTTCAAACGGAAATCAGAGAACTGTCACTGTGGAAGGTGCGAAAGAAAATGCCACGAGGAAACTTCAGCTCGATCTTGAGATAAGTACCATAACGCCCCAGTTCTTTTTTGGGGCGCAGGTTGGAGAGGGAGGTTTGAAAATGGAAGAAAACAGCAGAATCGAGGGCATTGGCGGAACAGTGGGGAATGTATACACGAATGGACCTGTTGAAGGAGACAACAACGCAACAATTACAGGAGATGCGGTTGTTGCCCCGGGAGTAAGTCCCAGCTCGCTTGAAGACGTAGTAGTGGAGGGAACTGCCAAGGCAGATTCCATAAAAAAGAGTGAGATCTGCGGCGACGCGTATTACCAGACAATAGACGGCAGCTCAACCAACTTTCTGAATAACCCTTCTGCCATTTGTCCGTCTCCTGTAACTCCGGGAACTGGATTTGGGGGGCAGGCAAGCCCTCCTTCCCAACCCATGCCGATTTCCCAAGAGGATATTGACCAGTGGAAAGCAGATGCTGCTGCTGGAGGAACAATTGCAGGGAACTGTGGTGACAGCGGCGCTGCTGAATGCGTGATCGGAGATAATGACACTCTTTTACTAGGGCCAAAGAAAGTTACAGGCAGCCTTACTCTCACGAAAAAACAAACTCTCGTGGTAACCGGGACGCTGCATCTCCAGGGTTTTTTGAGTATGGATAGCGGTAGCGGCGCGACCATCAAGTGTAGCCCTTCGTACGGGCAGAACAGCTGCGCGGTTATAACCGATGGCTGGGTTCACGTGAAGAATAACTCTATGTTTCAAGGGTCTGGCACCGCTGGAAGCTACATTCTTATTCTCTCAACCCTTCAAAATTGCAGAGGCGGGAATCAGCAGCCCGAGTGCACCCACCATAATGCTGCCATTGATATTCATAACAACGCCACCGGAGCTGTTTTCTACACCAGGGATTCTCTGGCGAATATTCACAATGGGGTAACAGTGACAGAAATTACTGCGTATCAGTTGAGCATAGATAACAACAGCACTATTCAGTATGAACAGGGGCTCGCGAACGCCCAGTTCTCTTCCGGGCCCGGAGCAGGGTTCGAAGTTACAAGTTGGAAAGAAATAGAGTAAGATAAAGAATATGAAATTTGATTTTTTGACTTTGCATCCCGAAGCTTTTGGCCTGGATCTTTCTGATTTGTCGTTAAAAGTAGCAAAACTCAAGAGAACAGCAAAGGGATTAAAACTCGAATCCTTTGGAGAGTTTCCTATTCCCGAAGGACTGATTTTGCAGGGGGAAATAAAAAACGAAGAAGAACTCTCGCGCCTGATCGGTGAAGCTGTGCGCTCCTTGTCGCTCCAAACCTCTTTTGTGGTTGCTTCACTTCCCGAAGAAAAAGCATTCCTGCAGATTATTCAGCTTCCCCAAATGAAACAGGGGGAAATAAAAAATGCGGTGGTCTTTGAAGCGGAGAATTACATTCCCTATCCTGTTGATACTGTGTATCTTGACTCTGAGTTCGTTCCTCCTCTTAAGGATAGCTTAGACCACATGGATGTGCTTGTGGCGGCCCTCCCAAAAGCGATAGTCGATTCTTATATGAACTGTTTTTCCAAAGCTGGGCTTTTTCCAAGGGTCCTGGAGATCGAGTCTCTTGCTACTGCACGGGCTTTGGTTCCGCAGGAAACAGCCTCCTCTCCGGTTCTGTTGCTCGATATGGGGGCAACGCGAACAGGTTTTGCGGTGTTTGCCGGGAAAAGTCTTCGATTCACTGCTTCCATACCTGTTTCTGGTTTTGGGCTGACCCAAGCGCTTTCACAATCTCTTTCGGTATCTCCTCAAGAGGCAGAAGAGATCAAGAGGACCCAGGGTATGGCAGAACCTCTCATGCCCTTGCTCTCTGATCTGGCAAAAGAGGTGAGAAAGTATATGGGATACTATGAATCTCACGCGAGCCACCAGCATTTGACGCAAGATGAGAAGAGGATCAAGAAAGTTTTTCTCGCAGGCGGCGGGGCGAACCTTGCGGGCCTGAGCGAATTTCTTTCAAAAGAACTCGAGGCAAGCGTAGTGCAGGGAAATCCCTGGGTCAACATTTTTGAGGAGTCTTTAAAAGAGATTCCTCCCCTTCCCTTTGACCAATCCCTGAAATATACTACTTCTTTGGGCCTCGCCCTTGCTGGGCTGTGATCATATGATTAATCTTCTACCCCCTTTATACAAAAAAGAACTGAGAGATGAAGAAAACCTGAGGATCCTTTTCATTCTCATTACTTCTTTTGGAGTTTTCCTTCTTGTACTCAGCTTGCTTCTGCTCGCGCTGAGGGTGTATCTCTGGGGAGAGCTCTCGAGCCAAAAACTTCTTTCCGAAAGCTTTGCCCAGGAACTGAGTATTCAAAGCAAGGCACAAAACGAAATGCAGGAAACAACAGCGGACTTTTCCGCACTCTCAAGAACAAATGCAGGGCAAGTTTCTGTCGCAGAGACGTTTCAGCATCTTTTTTCGGCCCTGCCAAGCGGAGTTTCGCTTCTTTCGGTATCTTTTTCTTCCCCCCGAATTACGTTTCTAAAGGGAGAAACTGTTCGAGAACATGCTCAGGTCGTTCTCCAGGGGTCTTCCCCAAGTCGGGAAGTTCTATCCCGCTTTCGCGAGAATCTTGAGGGCGATGCTTTTTTCAGAGAGCTTTTCTTCCCGCTCGCAAACTTCACGAATCTTCAGAACTTTTCTTTGAGCATTAAAATAACATCTTTTTAATGACGCGCTCCAAAAAAATACTCGTAGCTTCCCTCGCAGCCCTTTTGGGAGCCTTTCTCTTCCTATTTTTTATTGTATCTCCTCTGCTGAGCGGAGTGGCAAAAACCACAGAACTGCTCAGGGCAGAAAAGCTCAAACGGTCAGATCTTGAAGCTCAAATCCTTGCCATTGAAGATTTTCGAAGATTTACCAACGCGAACCAAGAAAACTTTAAAACGCTTGACACTCTTTTCCTTAAAGAGCAGAACCCTTCTCCATTCTTTAGTTTCCTTGAGACACTCGCTTCACGAGAGGGCTTCTCTCTCAAGATCGTGCCCCAGGAACCGAAGTTGCTTCCTGAAGACCGTTGGACCTCTATTGACTTTCAGGTGAGTTCGCAGACTTCCTTTCCCAAGCTCTTCGCTTTCTTAGAAAAGCTTGAGCAGAGCCCATACCTTCTTGAGATAAAAAATGTTCAGGTTGTGAAAAAGGAAGGCGGAGCAGACTTTTCCCTCTTCTTTAAAATGTATAGCAAGTAAATGAATCCCGTACGAGATCGCATATCTACATTTGAAAGCAGCATTATTAAACTACAAAGCGATATGAAAAGTTTAACAGTTTTATCAATAATTGACGGAAACGTTGCGAAACGTTTCCTATCTCGTACGGGATGAAAATATCTACTGAACAACTAAGGTTTGTTAGGAATAATCTTGTACATCTGCCCCGCGTACTTGCCGAACACGCCTTTTTCTTTACCCTGTTTTTGATGGCCCTGGCAGTAGCAATATCTTCTCTTGCTTTCTTTTTCTCCAGTGCGTCTTTGAGCAAGGATTCCGGAGCTTCTATACAAGATTCAGAGTTCCAGCAGGAGATGTTTGAAAAAGTATTTGAGCAATGGAAGGAAAGGGAAGCGAACTTTGCCAGCCCTAACACCCCAAACATCCCTAATATTTTCTAATTGACCTGTGCGCATTTTTTTGGTATACAAGCTCTGTGTATCCGCTCCCATAGCTCAACGGATAGAGCACGGGCCTTCTAAGTCTGGGATGTAGGTTCGATTCCTACTGGGAGCACATGGTGGCTATGGTGTAGTGGCAGCACAGGAGTTTGTGGCATGACCTGTTATGTTTACATAAGCGCGGTTCTTTGATAATATGAAGCAATGCCAATCGTCTTATGTAAAGTTTGCAGAAAGGAGTTTTACGCCAAACCAAGTCAAAGGAGGAGGGGTTGGGGCAGATTTTGTTCCTCTCTTTGTCAGTACAAATCTTATTTAACAGGAAAACTTGTAAAATGCGGCATATGTGATAAGAAGATTTGGCGGACGCCACAGGATGTAAGGCGTTCGAAGAGCGGAAAGTTTTTCTGCGGTAAAAAGTGCCAAACTCTGTGGAGAAATAGAGAATTTAGTGGGCCACGACATTCCCAATGGAAAAATGGCGAAAGTATTGAGTATAGAGAACGTCTAATCAATAGCGGTGCTAAATGGATCTGTAGGCGTTGCCATCTTAGAGATAAAAGAGTGTTGGTCGTGCATCACTTGGATAAGAATAGAAGGAATAGTAGCATCCAAAATCTAGTGTGGTTGTGTAGTAATTGCCATTTTCTAGTGCATCAGCACAATGTTTCAGTATGATATGGTGGGCGTAGCTTAGTGGCTAAAGCGTCGCTCTGTGGCAGCGAAGATCGCGGGTTCAAATCCCGTCGCTCACCCCATTTATGGAGCAAGAATTCGTTACTATTGCAGAAGCAGTAAAACTCACCGGTGAGAGTGATGTTACGTTAATGCGTCTACTCAAAGAGGCTTTGGAGGTTTCTGGTGTTTCTTTGGAACAGATAACAAGAAAAGAGCAGCGCGAGAAAGGAATGATGTATCTGCTTAACAAAGAATTCTTGCTCAAGGCGCTTGCAGGAGAGCCCATTGAAATCAAAACATCAAAGGAAGTAGATCCCCAAGAAGAAGTCGAGTTCCGGGTAAAAGCCGCCTCCAAAGGCCCGCTTCGCCAAAGCGATAGCGAGGCGAGAGGCGAGCCTCGCCCTGCTGGGCGGGAAGTTGTAGAAGAAAGAAGCACGGCCTCGACAGAAACTTCAGGCGAGGTGCTCAAAGTTAAAGACGAGATGATCGATATTCTCCAGGGGGTCATTGAAACAAAAGACGGCCAGATCGGAGACCTTTCAAAGAAAATAGATCAGCTCATTGAACGGGACCGGGAAACGAACTTTTTGCTCAAAGGCCTTCAAGACAGGATTTTCTTACTGGAACGTGGAGCAGAGGAAGTTCCCGAAGAAAAGAAAAAACCAAAAAAAGATAGATAAACACCGGCACATATGTGCCGGTGTTTTACACTTTTTCTTTTTCTACTCCTTATTCGTTCCTTGTGTCTGGGTCAAAGCCTACTTCGTCGAGTTCTTCGTCGGTTTTGGGTGCTTCCACCTCTTCTCCTTCTTCCAATTCTTCTTCCTCTTCTTTCTCCTCTTCTTCTGGAGTTTCCGGGTTCTCGTCTTGGTCTGCGAACCCGTTCTCCAATTCTTCAAGTAATGCCATTGTGAACTTGTTGTGAAAATGGCCTGCCTCGCCGGCAGGCGGGTCTAATTGCGACCTTTTATTGGATTACAAAGAGTATTATAAATAGAGACACCGCCTTGTCAATCCTTCTCCTCAATACTTTTCCACAGGCATTGTGAAGGGCCAGTTTTTATGATAGGGTACGAATGATTTGTCCCCGTAATTCAACGGATAGAATAGACCCGTCCTAAGGGTAAAATGGGAGTTCAATTCTTCCCGGGGACACAGCGTAATAAATTTTCAAAGAAAATTTAAACGCTGTCGGAACGTTTATTTTTGCCAAAAAATATTACGTTCCACAGTGATATGGGCCTATAGTAAATCGGCATTACGCCTCCATGGCATGGAGGAGGGCCGGGTTCAATTCCCGGTAGGTCCACCCTTCGACGCGCTCTTCGCTTTCGCGAAGAGCTTGCTCAGGGTAAACATTCAAAAGGCGAGATGCCGGAGTGGTTGAACGGGGTGGTCTCGAAAACCGCTATACCCCAAAAGGGTATCGGAGGTTCGAATCCTCCTCTCGCCGCCAGCAGCGTTCGGATATTTTTAAGCAGACATCGCTGCACGGGATTTGAAAAGTATAAGTATGTTGTGTTATAGTAGATATATGAAAAATACAAGACGAAAAGGTAAGTATCGATGGATTGTTTTTAAGAAAGGGGCCGATTGGACTGGCGTCGCCTTAGAATTTAACATCGTTCAGGTTGGAGACGATCCCAATTTAGTTTATTTGGAACTTCAGGATGCAGTGCGCGGATATATTGAGGCTGCCCAAAAAATTACTGGGTTTCGCGAGAATGCGATAGACCCAATCTTGAATCAAAAAGCAGATAGAATTTATGAAGTTCTTTGGGATCGGATTCAATCTGTAACACAAAAACCGAGTCTTGCCTTACCTGCAAATGTTTTTGATTTTGGTACGAGGAACTTAGCCGTAGCGTAAATGTATGCCACGCGGTATTTCAAATTGGACGTTTCGCGATGTCCGGTATTTTTTATTGGACCACGGTTTCAACTTGCATCACGTACGGGGAAGTCATTACTATTTTAAGAGATACGATAAAGGCAGATTTTTTATGACTCATGTTCAGTATCATGGAGCAAAGTCTATTCCAGTGGGAACTCTCAATGCCATCATCCGTCAATCTGGGATCCCAAAGGAAGAATGGCTGAGTGAGTAACGAGTGTTCGACATTCAATTTGGTATAGATTTCATAGTCAGTTCAGATTGTGTATATGGATGATTTCACAAAAGAACTCGCTGTTGCGAAAGATATCGCTCGCCGCGCTGGCGCCATTATGCTCCGGTATTTTCGTGTTGATAATAGCGAAGAGCGAAAAGCTGACGGCTCTCCCGTAACGATTGCCGACAAGGCTATAAACCGAATGGTCATCGAGGAATTGGAAAAGAACTTTGCGGACGTAGTTATCGGGGAAGAAGAAAGCACCGGAGAGTATGGCGCTGGCAGACGTTGGATCTGCGACCCCATTGATGGGACAAAAGCGTACGTCTGGGGCGTGCCAACGGCGATGTTCTCGCTTGGGTTGGCAGTAGACGGCGTACCAACTCTTGGTGTGGCCTACGATCCGTTCCTTGATACGATGTATGAAGCAGTTCGTGGGAACGGGAGTTATTGCAATGGCAAACCAATCCACGTCTCTCAAAAGAAACTATCCGAAGGATACGTAGCGATCACGAGCAGTCCCGAGAAAACGATCCGCAACGCCGCTTGCGTAAACTATCTTATTAAGCACGGCGCTCGCTTAGCGGTATTCAGCGGTTCAGTCTACAAAATGTGTCTTGTTGCCCGCGGCTCATTCCTTGGATACCTGGAAGAAGGTATTAGTGGGCATGACACTGCCGCGGCGCACGTTATTGTCGAAGAAGCCGGAGGAATGGTTACAAGATTCGATGGCGGAACACTTAGCTACCTGAAACCTTTTAAAGCCGCAATTTTCTCGAACGGTGTTGTACACAGTGCTCTCGTAGAATCAGCGAGCATGGTATGATAGGCGAACGCATAGTTTATCTATCATGCAATACGCGTATTTCATTGGTACTCTTCTCGTCTTGCTGCCTGGATTAGTTGTATTTGCCCTCAGAAAAGATCTCCAAAAAGAAATGCTTTGGGCGGGAGCGGTCGCGCTCCCTTTTGGATTTAGCGAGATATTCTTTCGCGAATACTGGAGACCCCCGTCTCTCTTCAATCTTATAGAGCGAGTGGGGTTTGGCATTGAGGATTTCCTTTTTGTTTTTTCCGTAGGATGTATCGCGGCGATCGTGTATGAAGTCATTGCGAAAAGACGGCTGCAAAAGCTCCGCCAAACAAAGGGCACGCATCTCCTGCCCTACGTTATTCTCGCCTTGGCGTATGCTGGCCTGGAAGGTTTTTCTCCCTTCACCTCTATTTACAATGCCATGCTCGCTCTGTTTATTTCCGCGGCATTCATCGCGATAGTGAGGCATGACTTAATACCTCAGATCATTGTTGCGGCCATGCTTTTCGGCGGATTATACTTTCTGCTGTTCCTCGCCTTTAACTATCTTTTCCCAGGATACATCAGTTCGGTATACCGG